>BNJV01002746.1_pt1 | contig 143515 bp, 213 predicted proteins | sample 8540591 | NCBI WGS metagenome assembly BNJV01 (sample SAMD00202457, study PRJDB9452) | human saliva metagenome | host: Homo sapiens
AATGAACCTATTCTATCAAGAAAAATCTAAAAGTCAATACAAACACTATGACGCCCACTAATCAGGGCGTCTTTTTTGATTAAAAATCCCATTTTTACCAAACGGGTAAAGTTTTCAGTCAACATGTTGCGCCTGTCATAAACAAGTATATAATAGTAAGCGTATGTATTAATAGCTTTTTCAGGCTGTGGTCAGACGGGAGAATGACAGGCTTGATATGTAGGCGCCAATCTTGGATTTAGGCACCCTTTAGATAAGCAATTAATGGGATTATAGATAAGTAAGGGGGGATATCTATGAGAAATAGAGTGAAGCAGGTCTTTGCATGCTTGCTTTCCATTCTAATTGTAGTTGTGGGCATAACGCCTATGACAAACTCAGTGGTTAATGCAGAAACGACCACAGGGACTTCAGTTTACTAGCATTAAGATAGTAGAATCTGAAACAGGTACCGTAGTAGCAGACTTGCTAAATGGGGAAACACCTAAGCTAAAGACTGGTGTAACCTATGCGCTAAATGTGAGCTATTCGGTTCCATTGAATCTGCAGTTTTCTAACACCTACCTCAACCTGAGATTTGGGGATGGTGTATATGTTAAGACACTTCCAGGAGCAACATTTACTGAGGGGCCGGTCGCATCGACAGGTTTTGAGTCTCTCGTAAAGACACCGACAGGAACGGGCACATCACCTTATGGTTACCCGGGTGCAGGCTCCGAAAAATCCAGAAGTGGTGATCTCAAAATACAAGAGCAAGGTTTCATTGACAAACGTTTCATCAGTCGGTGAGATATGCTTTGCCTTGGATGATGCCTATCTGAACCAGGATCCAAACCAAATTCTATCTAATTTGTTTAAGCTTAGCCTAAGCACCGATGCTACAAATGATATTGATGCTAAGTCTTTTAATGCTATTTCTACTGAGATATTTAACTATGGATTTTGGAACAACCAGCCAACAGAAGCTGTCTCAAAGGGACATACTACAAGTGTGCTAAACGTATATAACACAGGTGGTAAGTCACTAACTAGAGCCGGAAGTAAGACTACGGTTCAGATTGTATACCCAAGTGATATCGAGCTAGTCGGCCCTAGAGGAACGAGGGATCTATATAATACAAACGGAACAGTAGTATCAACCACAGAAAGTGGAGGCTTTAAGACGGCTACTGTCGAGTGGAATGAGCCAGGCTCATACTCAGGTGGACTTTCATTTTTCCCACACCTAAAGGTTCCAGCAAACAGCACTAGAGCTAATGGTTCAACATTTGATGTAGTAATCAAAAGAAACTTTCAGCAAAAACGATTTGGAACGATAATCCTAACGTGGGAAGAACATCAAATGCGCAAGAAGCCAAGATGACAGTTACAATCATGGATGGAAGTACATCCGAGCGAACCAAGGGTTATGGACTTGTTGATACAATGCCAAACTGGGCGCTAAAGAAATATGACACATATAATGTGCGTCTCGGAAGCTTTTTGATAAAGAATGAGCTTTCCAACGCCAACACTCCCAAAGACACTTGAGTTTAATATCGATAATGCTGACACTGCAATTATTCGAGGGCGTGACAATTCCTTACGCAGCTGGTATGACATATGGAAATATCTACTGGACAACTGCTGATGGCAGAAGCGGAACAGCATCCCCAAGTGTAATTAAGCCATCGGGAAGTGTTTCAGCTCTAATCACTAATGAAGCACTAGGACTTGGTATAAACGACTCAATCAAAACCCTAAAGGTTGACCTTGGACCAATCCCTGCATCATATGACGGAATAAGACCTATGCAGGACCTACTTGATACTTGGAATCCAAATAATATCCACGTATCAGACGAATACTACGGATGGTCATACATTCCTGCAGGAATCTACGGATCATGGAAGAAGGGAACGAATGCAGACGTAGTTTCAACGATTAAGTTCTACACGACAGGCCAGACACCATCAAGCACTGATACAGTTAAGGTTGTAGGTAAGGCAGATAAGCCAAGAGTCGTAAACGGTGTTGGAACAATAAATAAGACACAGATAAACGGTGGAGATAGCTTCAAGGTATCGGGAAGAATTGACGATGCTAACTGGGACTGGAATCCACTTCAGGAGCCAGTAATCTACATGATTATGCCAGAAGGATTTTGAGTACTCCAATTTGACCGTGACAAATGGAACTCTCAGCTCACTCAAGCTATGTTGGTGAATTTGAGAAAAGGACGGAGTCAAGACTCAAAAGTTTGGAAGTATTCAATAGACGTTGGACAAGAGACTAGAGGTCAATATCAGCCTAGACTTTTCAATCAAGAGTATGAATATTTCCTTTGATGTAAAGACTGATAAGACTGCGAGAGTCAAGACATATCACATCAATGACTTCCTCGGAATTACAACAAAGGACTTTCAAGGACATAGACGCAGTTATAAAGCGTGAGAAGTGGGATGCAAGCAACTGGAACACTAATAAGTATACAGCTACATTTGGTGAGAAGGTTAACTCCGGAAAGGACATGGTATCGCTTTCCGAGGGTCCAGGAATCAAGATTACGCAGGCCTATGAGGTAAGCGCTAAGTCTGAACTTTTGATACCTGATACAGGAAAGTCATATGTATACGACAATACATCAGAGACAGCAAAAGAAGCAACTACTCCAGTTCTAAAAACCAGGAGACGATGCAACCCTCCGTATCACTGTGAGAAACAATATGACATCGCAGCTAGATCGCGTGAGTCTCTTTGTTCCACTGCTAAAGAAGGATTTGAACTGGAGCAGGCTTTTATGCCAGAAGGTAAGAACGAGCTTCCGCTAGAGCTTAAGAAGGTTGAGACAACACCCTAATTTTTGAGGTGAAGTACATAAAGCTCAAGGCAGGAAAGACATATCCGATAAATGAGTCACCGCAGCCAGCAGACTATGACATAGTTACAGACCCCTGCAGATGCTAATATGATTATGCTAGTATCAAGATCTGCAGTTGCTCCAGGAGACGGCGGACGAGTTGATATCACATACAAGGTTGGAAATGATGTAACTCATCTATATAACGAGAAAAAAAGGACGTAATTACGCCAGTACTAGATTACAACATCGGCGGAAACACATCCACGCTCACAAGGGAGCCAGCAGCAGTTAGCTTCCATGTTGATGCTCCAGTAACAAGAGATATCACAGTTAAGAAGCTTTGGAAGGATCACGCAGGCACAGCAATTACAGCGCCAGTTACAAGCGTTGATGTAGAGCTTCTAAAAGATGGAGCTGTAGTAGAAGAAAAGCAGCTTACAGCAGCAAATGGCTGGACGGTTACATTTGATAATCTCGAAAAGGCAAATGCAGCAGGAGTTGACTACGCATACACCGTAAGAGAAAAGGGGCTAGATGCATCAAATGACATTAAGCTTGATGGGAGCTTGGTACAGAGCGACGACAAGCGGAAGCATGGATGCAGGCTTCACAGTTACAAATAAGAAGTCTTTGACCTTCACACCTATGATTCCAGCTACAACAAAGCTGACCGTATCAAAGGAGTGGAGCGGCCTATCGCAGGCTAACGCAAACAATCAGTCAGTTACCGTAAAGCTCTTCAAAAACGGCGTAGCAACATCTCAGGAAAAGATTCTTGATAAGGATAATAACTTTAAGGCTACATTTGATAACTTGCCAGATACTGACGCAGTAAACGGAGTGAATACAAAGAACGTTTACACAGTTAAGGAAGTTGATGCTGACGGAAATGCACTGAATGCAGGCGATAAGATTAAGCTTGGTGATAAGGAGTTTGTCGTAAGCTATGACGGAGCAAAGGTGAAGAACACTCTTGTTAATCCTAAGATTAAACTCGAAGGCGATAAAGTTTGGAATGACGCAAATAATCAGGACGGCATAAGACCTGATGAAGTCACTGTAAAGCTAATCGCAAATGGCATAGATACAGGAAAGACTAGCCAAAGGCAACAAGGCTAGGAAACTGGGAGTACAAGTTCGAAAACCTAGCAAAATACGATGCAAAACGGCGACGAAAATCGTCTACAGTGCTGTGGAGATAGGCGTTCCAGGATATCACAGTCCAGATTAATGGAACAAGGGTTACAAACACTCATGATCCAGCAAAAATCGATATCCCAGTAAAGAAAATCTGGAATGACGATAACGATGCTAAGGGAAAGCGTCCGCAGAGCGTACACATCACGCTATTTGCCGATGGTGTAAAGGCTGATGAAGTAGATTTGAACGCAGGAGATAACTGGGCGCACACATTTGCGAATATGCCTAAGTTCAAAGATGGAAAGCTAATTAAGTACACAGTCAAGGAGGACGCGGTAGCAAGCTACGAGAGCAAGATCACGGGCGATGAGACTGAGTTCCAAGTGACAAATACGTACAAGGAGCCAGTAAAGCCAAACGGTGGTAAGAAGTGGCGGAAAGCCTAATACCTTCGATGATGGCGGAATGGCGCTATACAGCATGATGGCAGGACTTTCAGGTCTAGCATTCATCGCTGTATCAAAAAAAGAGAAAAATATAGCAGATAGCCTATATTTATGGGCCGGTAGTCAAGGGGCGCCGGTCCTTTTTAGTGCGATTTTGCATTTCGACCCTAAGTGACTAAAAATTACTTATAACAAAATAGGAGATATTGCCAGCCTAAACTTGCTTTATACATAGGAAAAAAATTATATAATTACACTGGATAATAATTTATTTTTTTCAAGCTATGGAGGTCTTTGTTTGACAATACAAGAAGCCAAAAACGATGCGAGAGAAAAACGCATTTATAAGTTTTGATATAGATGAGACAGTGGACAGAGTCGCACTGTTTGGAAAACCTAGATATTAACCTGAACCTGATCAGCGAGGCAGCAGGCGTTCAGATTGTGCAAAGAGACAACTCACTTTTTGATACGCGGAGAAAAAGCCTGAACTAGCCATAGAGATGCTCAGGGAACTCATAGACATAATGCATAGCGGAGAGTTTCTCGACGAACAAAAGGTGAATTACGTAATTCAGCTCAAGGCTGAGGGCGGTTCATACAGCGAAAGTGGAGTCGGAAAAGATGTCATCTGCTTTACAGCAAAGGGAAAGCCTCTTAAGGCCAAGACAGTCGGACAAAAGCGTTATGTTAATGCGGTGAGAAAGAGTGACATGGTCTTTGGAATAGGACCAGCTGGAACGGGTAAGACCTATCTTGCAGTAGCGCTTTGCAGTAAGCGCATATAAGAACAAAAGAGGTTGAGAAGATTATCCTGACAAGACCAGCAGTTGAAGCGGGCGAGAAGCTAGGATTTTTGCCTGGAGACCTTCAGGATAAAGTAGACCCATATCTTAGGCCAGTCTACGATGCGCTCTATGATCTTCTCGGAAGAGATAATGCACTGAGACTTAAGGAGCGCGAGCTTATAGAGGTTGTTCCACTAGCGTACATGAGAGGTAGAACCCCTAGATAATGCCTTTATCATACTCGATGAGGCTCAGAACACGACCTGCGAGCAGATGAAGATGTTTCTAACGCGTATGGGCTTTGGTTCCAAGATTGTGGTCACAGGTGACGTGACGCAGATAGACCTTCCAGCCGGAAAGAAGAGCGGACTTATAGATGCCGAGAGAGTCCTAAAAGGCGTAAAGGGCATAGAATTCTGCTATCTGAGGGAGATGGATGTCGTTAGACATGAGATGGTTAAGCGCGTAATCAGCGCCTACGATAGGTATTATAAGCATCATCCAAAGAAGGAAGAAAATAATGGAAATCTATTTTGAGAATGAACAGGTGGTCAGCGAGGAGCTGCTAGCTTTGATGGAAGAAAGCGCAAGGCTTTGTCTAGAAAAGGAAGGGAATTCCAGAGGAGAACTGCGAGTTTTTCGGTCAGCTTTGTCGATAGGGAAGAAATCAAAGAGTTAAACAGCACATATAGAGGCGTTGATAAGGTCACGGATGTGCTTTCGTTTCCTCAGTTTGAGGATTTTAACGAGCTTCCTGAGGATCAGATAATCTGCCTTGGGGACATCGTAATCTGCGAGGATAGGGCGAAGGAGCAGGCTGAGGAATTTGGGCATTCGTATGAGCGCGAGATAATATATCTATTTACGCATAGCGTTCTTCATCTTCTTGGCTATGACCACATGGATGAGGAAGAGAAGGCTGAGATGAGAGAGCGTGAAGAAGAAGTAATGACTGAGCTTAATCTTAAGAGGGTTTAGGGCAATGCTTCTTAAAGGAGGAAGTCATGAGTAATATAACAGATGTCGAGCTATATAAGCTCGCAAGAAAAACTGCAAGAAATGCCTATGCACCGTTTTTCGGGCTTTAGGGTTGGAGCAGCAATTTTGACGACTACAGGTGAGATTTTTACAGGTGTAAATGTCGAAAACTCAAGCTATGGCGCTACGATATGCGCTGAGCGAGTTGCATGTGCAAAGGCTATTTCAGAGGGATTTAGAAACTTTGAGGCGATTGCAGTTGCGACATATTCAGGAGATCAAGCAATTCCGTGCGGAATGTGCAGGCAGTTTCTCTTTGAGTTTGCACCAAATCTCAAGGTTATAATAGGAAGAGATGAAGAGAAATATCGAGGTTACTAGCCTTGATGAGCTACTACCGAAAAGAATTTAGATTATGAAGTCGGGATTTGCAGGAATTATAGGAAGACCAAATGTCGGAAAGTCGACATTGCTGAACTCCATTCTGGGAGAGAAAATCGCAATCACAACAGATAAGCCGCAGACAACGAGAAACAGCATAAGAGGTATTTATACAGAGCATACGGAAGATGGAGACTCAAGCCAGATAGTTTTTATCGATACTCCAGGAATTCACAAGGCTCACAATAAGCTTGGAGCAGCTATGGATGACATAGCTATTAAGACATATAAGGAAGTTGACGTAATACTTTTTCTTGTAGATGGAAGTCCGGATAAGGGAAGGGGCGATACCTATATCCTAGAGATGATTAAGGATGTTGAAACTCCTAAGTTTCTAGTCATAAACAAGGTTGATACCATGGATCCAGAGGAGTTCAAAGAGACCTATGATGTCTATGAGAAGATGGGCATCTTTGATGAGATATTTGGCATTTCGGCTCTCAAGGGAACTCATGTAAAAGAAACTTGTGAAGGCGATTCAGGGATATCTTGAGGAGGGACCAATGTTCTTCCCAGAGGATATGGTAACTGACCATCCAGAGCGTTTTATCGTAAGTGAGATAATTCGCGAGAAGCTTTTGATGTACCTAAACGAAGAGGTGCCACATGGCGTTGCCGTTGAGATAGAAAGCTATAAGGAAGATCCCTAAGCTAACCGAAATCGGTGCCGTTATCTACTGCGAGAGGAAGTCGCACAAGGGCATCATCATCGGAAAGCAGGGAAAGAAGCTAAAGGGCATAGGAAAGAGCGCAAGGCTAGAGATAGAAGCACTCTTAGGAGTTAGAGTTTACCTACAGCTATTTGTAAAGGTCAAAGAGAACTGGCGTGACTCAGACTTTGCTATCTCAAATTTCGGATACAGCGAGGACAGGGTGATAGCATGCTTGCCGATTCTACAGGAATCATTTTAAGGCGAATAAATGCAACCTCAGGCAGGAAGATGCTCTCCATATTCACTCAGAAATACGGAAAGATAAGCGCGGGCACAAGTATCTCAGAAAAGAGCAGCAAGGGCAAGGCAACGCTGAGTCTTAACCGCTTTACCTACGGGCGCTATGAGATTTTTAGAAGCCGTGACTTCTACAATGTCAACAGCGGAGAGGTAGTGAAGAGCTTTTTCCGAATAGGAGAGGATCCGGACAAGTACTTTTGCGGCGTCGTTTGCGCTAGAGCTTACGGACAAGGCGCTTCCGGAGGAGATTCCTCAGCCAAAGCTTTTGAACGAGCTTGTGGATTTTCTTGGAACGCTAGAGGATAGAAACAAGGGCTTTATAACTCTTGTCATAGCCTATGAAATTAAGCTGCTTGATGCCGTGGGAATGCTGCCAAATCTAGATGAATGCGTGGTCTGCGGATCAAAGCCAGACGATGCGAAAAGGCTTAGGTATTTCAGCGTCGAAGACGGAGGAATGATATGCGATGAATGCATGAGAGAAATAGAGCAGGAAATCGCACAAAATTCTAAGTCTAGAGCAAAGCCGAGATTGATTTATAGCCCCTAAATTTGATATAGTTAATATAATTAAATATTTCTCCAAAAGACCAATCTCAGCCTTCGGAAACATCATGCTTGATGCCGAAACTGAGGAGGAACTTTATAAGATTTTTAAGAGAATATATTTCATATCATATGGATGTGGGAACGCTAAAGAGCGAGCTATATCCGAGCATTGTATAGGAGGTTTACAATGGAAATTACATTAGAAAAGATCGAATTAGTAAGGGATCGCACAGGGGTAACCTACAAGGAAGCTAAGGAAGCTTTTAGAAGCAGCAAACGGAAACGTTGTAGATGCGATAATTGCAATTGAAGAGACAATAGACTGCTCAGACAAGAACAGTACTAAGGCTAAGAAGGATGCTTTGATAGGTCGCATGAAGGAGATGTTTGACAAGGGTAATGTTTCAAAAATCGTAGTGTCAAGAGACGACCACACATTCCTAAACATTCCGCTAAATGTAGGTATCGTAGGAACAGTAATCGCACCATGGGGAATGATCGCTGGTGTTGTTGCTGCGCTAGGATTTAGATGCAAAGATCGAGTTTGTTAAGGACGATGGATCAGTTATCGACCTATCAGAGAAGGCTAATGACTTCTACGACACAGCTAAGGAGAAGGGAACTGACTTTTACGCTGACATGAAGGAGAAGGCTCCAGAGGTTTACTCAGACCTAGTTAATAAGGGTGGAGAAGCTTTCAACAAGGCTAAGGATGTTGCAGCTGATGTAGCAGCTAAGGCTAAGAGCAAGGTTGTTAAGAACGATTTTTGCTGATGATATCAATCTAGATGATATCAAAGAGGCTGAGGACGCAGTAGAAGAGACTGCAAAGGAAGCAGTTGATAAAGCAGCAGAAGCTGTTAAGGACGCTGCTGACACAGTTAAGGAAAAAGTAGAAGAATAATCGGAATCAAATCCGAATTCAATTTGAATTAATTTGAAATACAAGGGAAGCAGGTTATTTTTACAGATGGAAAACAGTAAAGCAACGATGGAAAAAAATTGTCGCACTGGCAAAGAACAGAGGATATGTGTATCCGGGTTCTGAGATTTACGGCGGTTTGGCTAACACATGGGACTACGGTCCTTTGGGCGTAGAGTTTAAGAACAATGTTAAGAAGGCTTGGTGGAAGAAGTTCGTACAGGAATCCAAGTACAATGTCGGGCTCGACGCAGCTATTTTGATGAACCCACGCACATGGGAGGCATCTGGGCACATCGGAGGCTTTGCTGACCCTCTTATCGACTGCAAGGAGTGTAGATCAAGATTTCGTGCTGATAAGCTAATTGAGGACTATCGCAGCGAAAAAGGTCTTCCAGAAGAAGCTATCGACGGCTGGTCCAATGAGAAGCTAGAGGAGTACATCAGAGATGAGCAGATCGCTTGTCCTGAGTGTGGCAAGAGCAACTATACAAACATCAGACAGTTTAATTTGATGTTTAAGACCTTCCAGGGTGTAACTGAGGACTCACAGTCGCAGATTTACCTTCGTCCAGAGACAGCACAGGGAATTTTCGTAAACTTCAAGAATGTGCAGAGAACTTCACGTAAGAAGATTCCATTCGGAATTGCACAGATTGGTAAGTCATTCAGAAACGAGATAACTCCTGGTAACTTCACATTCAGAACAAGAGAGTTTGAGCAGATGGAGCTTGAGTTCTTCTGTAAGCCAGGTGAGGACCTAGAGTGGTTTAACTACTGGAGAACATACTGCGTTGACTTTCCTAAAGTCTCTTGGAATGACGATGGAAAACATCAGAACAAGAGACCACGAAAAGGAAGAGCTATCACACTACAGCAACGCGACAACAGATATCGAATTCCTATTCCCATTCGGATGGGGTGAGCTATGGGGTATCGCAGATAGAACTGACTTTGACCTTAGCAAGCATGCAGAGTTCTCAGGACAGGACATGACATATCTTGACCCAGATACAAATGAGAGATATGTTCCATACTGCATAGAGCCATCGCTTGGAGCTGATAGAGTTGCGCTTGCATTCCTAGTTGATGCATACGATGAAGAGGTTCTATCAACTGATGATAATGGCAAAGAGGATACGAGAATTGTCCCTAAAGGCTTCACCCAGCACTTGCACCATTTAAGGCAGCTGTGCTACCTCTATCAAAAGAAGCTTTCAGTCGTTGCAGAGCCTATATTTGAAGAACTATCAAAGTACTTTTAACGTAGACTACGACGCATCAGCGATCAATCGGTAAGCGCTACCGCAGAGAGGACGAAATCGGAACTCCATTTAGCATCTGCGTGGACTTTGATACTGAGACAGACGGCTGCGTAACTATCAGAGATAGAGACACTATGGAGCAGATAAGAATTCCAGTTTCAGAAGTAAGAAGCTATATCGAAGAAAAGCTTGTATTTTAAGTAAAAAATAGGAGAACAACAGCATGAAGCATTTTTGTTTACTCGTTTAACGAAGGATCAAAGGATATGCGCAGCCTACTAGGCGGAAAGGGCGCTAACCTTGCAGAGATGACAAAGATAGGACTTCAGTACCTTTCGGATTTACAATTACAACCGAGGCCTGTAACGAGTACTATCGCAATGGAGGAAAGCTTGGCGAGGAACTAATTTCCGAGATCAAAGAAAAGCTGAGTGAACTTGAGAATGTAACAGGCAAGACTTTTGGAAGCACAACAAATCCACTTCTTGTTTCTGAAAGATCAGGATCGGTATTCTCTATGCCGGGAATGATGGATACCATTCTCAACTTAGGCCTAAACGACGAGTCAACTAAGGGACTTGCAGACCTTACGGAGAATAGAAGATTTGCTCTAGACAGCTTCCGTAGATTTATACAGATGTACGGAAACGTAGTTATGGAGATAGATGGCAAGAATTTTGAAGACATCATAGAAAAAGCAAAGCATGACCGCGGAATCATGTATGATATCGATCTTGATGAAGAGGCTCTTTGCGAAATTATCGATGATTACAAGAAGGTTGTTAGATATGGACAGGAAGGTGGTTTCCCATCAGATCCTAAGGTTCAGCTAATCGAAGCCGTAAAGGCAGTATTCCGCTCATGGAATAACGACAGAGCGATTAGATATAGAAGAATGGAGAGAATTCCTGATTCACTAGGAACTGCCGTAAACGTTCAGTCTATGGTATTTGGTAATATGGGTAATACATCTGGAACAGGTGTAGCATTTACTAGAAGCCCTGTAAACGGAGACAACCATGTGTACGGCGAATTCCTTGTAAATGCACAGGGTGAGGACGTTGTAGCTGGTATTAGAACACCCTAAGCCTATAAGCGAGATGGCAGAGTCTTTCCCTGAGGTATATGAGGACTTCATGAACATCGCAAAGGTGCTTGAGCAGCACTATAAGGATGCTCAGGACATGGAGTTTACTGTTGAGCGTAACAAGCTTTTACATGCTTCAGACAAGAGCCGGAAAGCGTACAGCTCAGTCAGCGGTTAAGATTGCTGTAGATATGGAAAGAGAAGGTCTCATCGACAGAGAAACAGCTGTTATGAGAATCGAGCCAGGTCAGATTGACCAGCTTCTCCACCCAAGATTTGACGAGGACGAGCTAAAGGGAGTTTCAGTTATTGCAAAGGGACTTCCAGCATCACCAGGTGCAGTTAGCGGTAAGATATATTTCAACGCTCTAGAAGCTGAAGCTGCAGTAAAGAAGGGCGAGAAGGCTATCCTCGTAAGAGAAACGACTTCACCAGAGGACCTTGCAGGAATGATTGCAGCAGGCGGAATCCTTACAGCAAAGGGAGGAGTTACATCCCACGCTGCTGTAGTTGCAAGACAGATGGGTAAGTGCTGCGTAGCAGGATGTTCAGAAATCCTAGTTTCAGAGGATAAGAAAGAGCTCAAGACAAAGGACAAGGTTTACAGAGGGAGATGTTATCTCACTTGACGGTTATGATGGAAAGGTTTACGAGGGTGAAATCCACACTGTAGAGCCAAACCTATCAGGTGACTTTGGCGTTATCATGTCATGGGCTGACGGAATTAGAAGCCTCAAGATTAGAACAAATGCAGATAAGCCTGAGGATGCGCTTAAGGCTTTAGAGTTTGGTGCAGAGGGAATTGGACTTTGCAGAACTGAGCACATGTTCTTTGAGGAGAATAGAATCCCAGCTATCAGAAGAATGATAGTTGCAGATACAGAAAGCGAGAGACGTGAGGCTCTTGATGCACTTCTTCCATACCAGAAGAACGACTTCAAGGGAATCTACGAAGTTATGAAGGAGAATCCAGTAACTATTAGACTTTTAGATCCCCCACTACATGAGTTCTTACCTCACACAGATACTGAGATTAGAAGCCTTGCAGACAAGATTGGCGTTCCTTACGAAAAGCTTGTAAGAAGAACTGACGAGCTTCACGAGAACAATCCAATGCTTGGTCACAGAGGATGTAGACTTGCTATAAGCTATCCTGAAATCGCAGAGATGCAGACAAGAGCTATCATGGAAGCTGCTATAGAGGTAAGCGAAGAGAAAGGCTACAACATAGTTCCTGAAATCATGATTCCACTAACATCAAGCGATAAGGAAATGGCATATATCAAGGATATCGTTGCTAAGGAAGCTGAGAGATGTAAGGAGGAGAAGTCATCAGATATCAAGTATGTGATAGGAACAATGATTGAGACTCCAAGAGCTGCACTTACTGCAGACGAAATCGCAAAAGAGCGCTGAGTTCTTCTCCTTTGGTACAAATGACATGACTCAGATGACATACGGCTTCTCAAGAGATGATACTGCTAAGATTATCGAGACATATATTGAGAAGAACATCTTTGAGGAAGACATCTTCCGCTCAATTGACGAAAAAGGGTGTAGGTAAGCTACTCGATATCGCAGTTAAGCTCGGAAGACAGACAAGAAACGACCTCAAGATAGGTATCTGTGGAGAGCACGGTGGTGACCCAAGAAGTATAGAGTTCTGCCATAAGTTAGGACTAAACTACGTTTCATGCTCACCATACAGAGTTCCAATTGCAAGAATAGCAGCTGCACAGGCAGCAATTAAGTGTAATCAGGAATAATAATTTGATTAACAAAAGGGCGTCATTAATTTGGCGCCTTGTTTTGATGGTATTTTTTTAGATATAAGATTAAAAATTCAGTACATATTGATAATCATAATCTGGTTTTAGTATTCATTCTAAGAACTAAAAATATAAAAACAGCAGACGTCATAATTGTTAATGTTTTTGTGAATATAGTATAATTCTTATGATTAAACTATATACAGTGATTTTGTTTATATTATTGTTATGAGATTTCGAATTTATGATTTTATTAATTAAAATGTTTCGAAAAAGATAACTACAATTAATCTAAAAATATTTCAAAAGGAAATAGGTGAAACAAATGGAATTAATAGCTCGCATATTGATTATTCCAATTCTTCAATCATGTATAAGTGATAATTTACAGATTGAAGGGAAAGGCTTGTTTTTAAAGCTAAAATATATGCTTTTTCATTAGTAGTTTGAAAAGAAAATAAAAAGATTTTTGCAATGAAAATGAATGTTTATATTTAAAATCCGATGCGTTCGAGAAATTTATAAAAACTACAGATTTTTAATAAAATAATAGAAAGATCGATATCTATAAAAATCAATGAAAAGCGATGAAGAGTTTTATAAAATATGGATAAATAAGGCTAGAGAAATTGCAGATGCAGAGAATTTCTCCTTTTTCCTTTGATGATGAAAATGTAGTTAAAAATGATGGATATCATTGAAGATGATTTAAAGACTTTCTATAGCGAAAGACTTTCAAATGCACAGAAATATGTATTAGCTGATAATCATAAAAAAACTTTGCTAATATAAATGAACAACTTAGAGAAATTAAAAACCAAAAATGAAATCAGTAAAGAATCATTATTAGAAGCAATTAACAACAAAGGGTGAACTAGAAGAATCAGATATCTTGATAATCTCAAATATATTAATAGAATATATTTGGGTAGGCCGAATAAAAGATTTTTGAGACGGTAGGTTTAGTCATAAGTAAAAATCATCAGATCTGAGATATCTCTACGAATGCTTCAAGGATATTTTTATCATAGAAAATACTACGAAAAATAGTAGACTGTATTAGTGAAATCAAGAATACTACAATCAGAGATAATGCTATAAGAAATATATTACCGGTAGTATAAATAAAAATATAAATGGAATATCTAACTTTGTGACAAGTGAATCGCTTAAATTTATCGTAGAAACTATAGAAACAAATGAATTTGGAAGTGTATTTGAGCAATTAAAAACGTGTTGTTTCGGAGTTATAGAGGAAAAATTTGATATTAAATAAAGAACTATTTAGTGAGGAAAAAAATGGCTCATTAAACATATAGTTGTTATATATGCATATTTGAATAATATAATTGATAAAGGATTTATCAAAAGTAATTTTTCAGATGTTGAAATGACTTGGCTAATAAGACTATTAATTTCAGATGCATATATTGATTATATAATCGCAAATGAATTTCCTGAAAAATGGGATTAAAGAAATAACTTTAATTGTTGATGAATGTAAAAAAATCTAATATATATATGAATTTAGGGAAGTATTAGAGCTGTATATATTGGAGTACAAGTCAAAAATGTTAGTATCAGAGAATTATTCAGATATTGAAAGTTTCATCCCGTATGAGTTGAGAGAAATAAAACCCTTTACCTGAGTTTATATATTTGGCAAAGATTAAAAAGGGTGAAGTTGATTTTGAAGATCTAATTAATTATTGCAAAAATAATAAAAACGTATTGGTTGTTAATAAATTATTTTTATAGAACAAGATAATACACATGAATTGATTGAGTTTTTGCATTTCAAATGATGAATTACTTTCAGAAGACGTACGTTTATGTATTATGTTTATAAAAAGCATTGAAAGATATTGGTAATAGTGCTGATTATGCTAAATATTTAAGGAAATATTTATACCAGTATAGAAAATATTATGAATACTGGGATGAAATAATACTAGGAAATGAATCGGATGTTATCAAAATTGAATTCCTTGAGGCATGTAAAGATGGAGATATGATATGTATTAACAGTACATCAATTTTTCTTTTGATTGAACAGCTATTAAAATATGAAATGTATACTGAAGCAAAAATATATGTCAAAAAGCTGAAGTAATTTTATGAATCAAATGCAGTACTTTAAAAAATATATGGGAGTTATAGATAATAATCTAGGAAGAGAATTGGATGCATTGAATCATTTCTATGAGGCTTTTAATTTAAATCCAAAAAGACCTTTTACGTAATAGAGCTAATTCTATGCTTGTCGTTTTTCAAATAATAGAAAAATAAGGCGTGAGGTTATAGTTGCTGCTGAACAAACTGATTCAGAACGGCTATATTCACTTATTGCTGAATATTATATTCAGAAGGGGATAGAGTGAGCGCAGAGTTTTTGTCTGATTAAATCAATTCTATTAACTAAAAACAATTCATATAACCATGCTTTTTGAACAGTATATTACTTTTCATTCGAATTCAAGTAATGAAGACACAAGGCGTATCAAATATTTAGATTCTAATACAGTAGCTATTTGTAAGTCTGACGATGAAAGTATAAGACATTTATGTATTTATGAATCAGATGTTTTTACCATCAGCTCCTTGGCATTGGAATGGAGATTATCATATTAATATGGATATAGCTGCGACGTTAGGCTGTTTTAAGAAAGAGAAAAAGGTGACAGAATTGAATTTGAAAATATAAACTATACTATTGATGATATAGTTACATTAGATTTTTATATTTTTAGTAAAATGTCTTTCTAAAATGAAGGATGCAGGGTTTGTAAAAAGTCTACAATATTTTTAGATTCAAATGGAAATATAGATAAGGAAGTTCTTAATGATATAAAAAGAATATCTAGGAGACGATAGAGAAAAAAATACAAAGTTTTAGAGGAGTATAATAATCTTGAGAACTTCCTCTTCCACTATATGCATACAAAAATATCGAGGCTTACTTACTTAGAGTTTACTGATAGAATTATTTCAGGGAAAAAGATTTGTTTATAAGAGAATTTTACTGTAATTCTATTTTAAAAAGATAAATATATTATTTCTTTTACAGCGCTTTATAATGCTATACAAAATAGGATTTCCATCTGAAAAATTAATTGAGTCTGGTGGCTATATAACTACATCGACATCTGAACAGGTTAATGGTGATGCTACCAAAAATAATGAAAGAATATAACCAAGATATTGTAGCATCAATGGGCATGATTGATGGAGATGTATACTTAAATGAAACTGACGATAATAGTAAATTATTTTTGGATTAAAGAGGCTGGAGATATAAAAACAATATTGTAAAGATATACCTAAGATAGAATCTAGTGGTAATCTAAAAGAAAAATTTTTCGAAGTATTTGATAATAAAGATATTTTTGGTATATGTGATTATGATGCTATTTGTTGTGCTAATAATTCAGATGATTATTCATTGATTTCAATTGAAGCATTCATGAGTTTGCTGAGTCATAATAATATGGTTAAGTTCAATGTAATATCTTTGGTAGATATGTTTATTTGCTTAAAAAGTTGAGGTAACTGAATTTATCATGTATTTATCAAAACTTATGGATTATGGTTGTTTGAAATCTATAAGTAGAAATGCAATTGTTTACATTTCAGATTGTGTTAGACTTTTAGATTCAGCTAAATGTACGGAAATATATAGTTATTTAATGAATTAATTATGAAAATTGATGTGTATTCAGATAATTGGAAACATGTTGTGCTTCAGGCAATGGATGAGACCATAAATCAATTAAAAGAAGGAATTGAAATTGAACCAGGAATATTAAAAAAATCATATTAAGATAAAAAGATTGTTTATTGAAAAATAGCTGATTTCAGATTAAGATAAAGTTAATCATATTACGACAATAGTATTGAATAGCTTTTAGATTTAATTATTAAACATAAAAGCTGATAAAAATTTCATTAATCAAACTATATCATGAGTTCATCAATACAGTTAAATTAAGATAAAGCATACATTTAGCAGCATGCTATTGAAAAATAGATCAAATCAGAGAGATTTGGTAGATGAGATAAATATTACAGAACAGGCAGCAATTAAGAGCAATCAGGAATAAGAAATTGATTAACAAAGGGCGTCATTAATTTTGGCGCCTTTTTAATGTTTAAAACAATCAAAAGGGGTGTATAATAAAAAGAATATGTGCATAAGATGTGCACCGCAGTAGTTAACTGAAAGGAGTTAATATCATGTCAATAGAAAACAAAATCGATCAGGCTAAAGGCGCGGTAAAAGAAGGTCTAGGAAAAGTAGGTGGAGACAAAAAGACTGAATTTGAAGGTGCAGTAGAAAAGGCAGCTGCTAAGGTTAAAGAGGTCGGTGAAAGCGTAAAGGACTCTGTAGAAGGAGCAGTTGAAGGTCTAAAGAATGCTGTAAGCAAAGATAAATAATTAAATTAAGATTTTCTTTAAATACTATTATAAAAAGGTCTTCTGTGGTAGAATATATCACAGAAGATTTTTGTTATATTAAGTGTTATATCCGTTTTTATGGAAACATATAAATAAGTAATATTTGGAAGGAGACAGGATGCTAAGAGATTTATTTAGATATTTCAAACCGCATAGAAAGATATTTGCGCTCGATATGTTTTTGTGCCATTATGATTGCGTTTATCGACCTTGCATTTCCATTAGTTTCAAGGACTGCGATGTACGATATGCTTCCGCAGAGCAAGTACAGGACCTTCTTTTGTTGTAATGGCAATCGTTGCTGTTGCATATGTTCTCAGGTCGATTTGCTACTACATTATGACCTACTGGGGACATACCCTTCGGTATCAGAGTTGAGACCGATATAAGGGCGGACCTTTTCACAAAACTGCAGAGTCTGGACTTTGAGTTTTTACGATAAGAATAGGACTGGTACTTTGATGAGCAGGCTGACAAGCGACCTCTTTGAGATTACAGAGCTTGCACACCACGGTCCTGAGGACCTTGTAATTGCGATACTTTCGATATCAGGTGCTCTGATAGTTATGTTTAGCATAGAGTGGAGACTTGCACTAGTTGTAGCTGTGCTTGTACCTATTTTCCTTTTGATTGTCGTGATGACAAGAAAGCAGATGTCGAGAGCTTCGGTTAATGTAAAGAAGAAAATTGCTGATATAAACACAGAGATAGAGTCATGTATTTCAGGAATTAAGACATCAAAGGCCTTTGCCAACGAGGATGTCGATAACGACAGATTCATGGATTCAAACTATGTGTATAGGACATCAAAGAGTGAGTTCTATAAAGCGATGGGAACCTTCAACGCATCGCAGGAATTTTTTTATGTGCATCATGCCGGCTGCAGTTATCGCCATAGGTGGAAAGCTCATAATGGACGGGCAGCTTAACTACATAGATTTGATCACATTTACTCTTTTATGTTTCAGCATTTATTACGCCAGTTAGAAAGATGGCAAATTTTGCTGAGATTTTTGCAAACGGTATGGCTGGGCTTAGGAGATTCAGCGAAATCATGGCGCTTAAGCCTCAGGTAGAGGAGAAGCCAGATGCTATTGATTTTGATGTCAAAGAGGGAAATATCGACTTTGATGATGTTACATTTGCATACGACGGAGTACACGATGTTGTAAATAACATGAACCTTCATGTTAAGGCTGGAGAAACTCTAGCAGTTGTCGGAGCTTCTGGAGGCGGTAAGACTACGGTCTGCCAGCTAATTCCGAGGTTTTACGATGTGAGCAGCGGAAGCATCAAAATAGATGGAGTTGATGTTAGAGACGTGACTAAGAATTCTCTTCGTGAGAATATCGGAATTGTTCAGCAGGATGTTTTCATCTTTGCGGACACAATCCTAGAAAACATCAGATACGGTAAGCCATCAGCAAGCTACGAAGAAGTTGTTATTGCAGCAAAGAAGGCTGAGATATTTGATGACATCATGGAGATGCCCCGATCAGTTTGATACCCTATGTAGGGGAGAGGGGAACAAGGCTTTCAGGGAGGCCAAAAAGCAGAGACTTTCCATAGCCAGAATCTTCCCTAAAGAATCCTAGAATTTTGATTCTAGATGAGGCGACATCGGCACTCGATACGATTACGGAAAGGTCGATTCAAAAGTCCTTTGACGAGCTATCAGAGGATAGAACCCTGCCTAATCATAGCGCATAGACTTGCAACAGTTCAAAACGCGGATAGAATAATCCTAGTTGACGATGGAAGAATTGCAGAAGAGGGAACTCATGCTGAGCTAATGAAGCTTGACGGAAGATACGCTAAGCTCTTCAATACTCAGAGACTTGATTATTCGAGCGACGAGGAAAATTAGAATAGAAGAATGAAAAGCCTGTGGACTTTCCACAGGCTTCTGATCTTAGTTCTTTAGGCTCTGGAGTGGAGCAGGGATCTGCCGCCGCGAAGTATCATCTTTGCTGGGGACTTATCTCTAAGCTTCATAACTGGACCGTAGCCCTAAAAAGTCCGCCGAAGTTCAGCTCCTCGCCCTCGGAAAGGCCAATAGCAGGGATAACTCTAACTGCTGTAGTCTTGGAGTTTACCATTCCGATAGCCGCTTCATCAGCAATTATAGCTGAGATGGTTTCAGCAGGCGTATCTCCAGGAATTACTATCATGTCTCAGACCCTACTGAGCAAACAGCTGTCATAGCCTCTAGCTTTTTCTATGCTTAGTGTTCCTTCTCTTGCAGCCTTAATCATGCCAGCATCCTCACTGACTGGGATGAAAGCTCCTGAAAGTCCGCCAACGCTTGATGAAGCCATAACTCCGCCTTTCTTGACAGCGTCATTTAGCATTGCAAGCGCTGCTGTAGTACCGTGTGTACCGCACTGCTCAAGGCCTATTTCCTCAAGTATGTGAGCAACTGAGTCGCCGACAGCTGGAGTTGGAGCAAGCGAAAGGTCTACGATTCCAAATGGAACATTTAGTACTTCAGCTGCTTCACTTCCGACTAGCTGACCTACTCTTGTAATCTTAAAAGCAGTTCTCTTAATTTGCTCTGAAACTTCGTTTAGACTTGCGCAAGGGTCCATCTTTGATAGAGCAGATCTAACTACGCCAGGGCCTGAAACACCAACGCTTAGGACAGTGTCAGACTCGCCGACGCCATGGAAGGCACCAGCCATGAAAGGATTATCTTCTACAGCATTACAGAAAACAACTAGCTTTGCTGCGCCTATGCACTGCTTGTCCTTTGTGAGCTTTGCAGCTTCGAGAACCTGCCTTCCCATTAAAGCTACAGCGTCCATGTTGATTCCGGCCTTTGTTGAGCCAACATTTACTGATGAGCAAACGAGCTCAGTTTCTGCAAGAGCCTGAGGAATTGAGTGTATGAGCTCAAGGTCGCCTGCGCTAAAGCCCTTGTGAACTAGGGCAGAGTAGCCACCGATGAAGTTAACTCCGCATTCCTTTGCAGCCTTGTCAAGAATCATTGCGTATTTGATTGGGTCTCCGCCAGAAACACCTGCAAGCATGGCTATAGGAGTTACAGAAATTCTCTTATTTACAATTGGAATATCGTATTTCTTCTCTATGCTTTCGCCAGTAGAAACTAGCTTTTCTGCCTTGCGGCAAATCTTGTCGTATATCTTTTGACATGATCTATCGATGTCGCTATCGGCGGAATCGAGCAGGGAAATTCCCATGGTTATCGTTCTAATATCAAGGGATTCGTCCTGTATCATGCCCTATGGTTTCTAAGATGTCGTTTGTATTTATCATGTATCCCTCCAGCAGACTAAATCCTGTGCATTGCGTTAAAGATGTTCTCGTGCATAACGTGAATTGTCATGCCGGTAGCCTCTGCTTCGATGTTCTTCTTAAGCTCGTCAAGCGGAATTGAGAGCTCTGAGATGTCGATGACCACGATCATACAGAATATTTCTGTCAAAACCGACTGACTTACATCGATAACGTTTGCATTCGCCTCTGCGCAGGCATTAGATACCTTTGCGAGTATGCCGACAGCGTCCTTGCCGACAACAGTTACAACTGCTTTTTCAATGATTTTGTCCATATTTTCCTCCAGTTATTTTAGTTCTGCTATGTAAATATCTCTTGCTAAATTATTGTCCGTTCTATATTTTATATCAAAATTAGGATATTCAGCACTCAGCCTCTCCTTATTAATTCCGCAGTTTCCAATCATATTGGAGAAAGGACTGAGGATTTGAAAAATAGGTCGACCTTGAGTTTTGGCTTTGGGGTGTTCGTGCGGCTTGTGGCGTCCGGGTTTGGGGTCTTCGCAAAGCCCGCGCCATCTAGCTTTTTCCATCAAAGCATCCAGCTGCTCCTTGAGCAACTCATATGCTATCTCGCCTTCGACGAGCTGCCTAAAAAGCTGGATGATAGGTTCCTCCGTTAATTGCAGATAAATCGCTTCCGCCGATTATATCTGTGCTCTTAAGCCCGACCCTCATTATATTTATTCCTGCCTTATGCAGAATCTTATACATCTCCTTGGTGCGAAGCAGTGCTTCTTCCTTGCTCAAAGCCCTCGTAGCTCTGTCCTCATACATGTCATATAGCTCTGTGCCATCTATGACCAAAGTAGGGTAGAGCCTTGCTAGTTCTGGGGAAAGAGCTACGGTTTCTCTTGCTGAGTAAATGCAGCTCTCTAGGCTATCTCCTGGAAGCCCGATCATGAGCTGAATACCAAGCTTAAACCCTCGCTCCTTAATTAGTCTAGCTGCCTTTCTTGCGGTGTCGCTATCGTGCCCTCGCTTGGATAGTCTAAGCACTTCGTCGCTAAAGGACTGAACACCCTAGCTCTATGGTGCTGACGTTATAGCGTTTGAGATTGCTCAAAATTCCTTCGTCTATGCAGTCCTGGCCTTGTCGATATGTGTAGGGATGAAACTCTTCCCCGATCTATATATTCGTTTGCGACCTCAAGATATGCGATCTGCGCATCTATTGGAATCGCAGTAAAACTTCCTCCATAAAAAGCGATTTCTATCTCGCTTGGGTCAAGGTCTGCGAGTGTTGACAGGTATCTTTCGACGGTTTCTCTGACCTCATCTGTGCTAACGGCCTTAGTCCTTGCGGTTATCTTCTGCTGATTGCAAAAACGCACTGGCAGGGGCAACTGAGATGGGGGATGAATATGGGTATTATCGCATGTTTCTTCATACCTATGCTCCCCTGCTTTTATAGCTTTCATATACTCAAAAGAATTGAGCCTATGTCAGTGAGCTGATACTCTGGGAACCACTTGCATCTTATTCCGCGTTCCTCTGTGAACTCTAAAAACCTTGGAAAATCAGGATGAGAGGAGAGGTCTCCGTTAAATACAAGTTCATCGCAAACTCGCCCACAGGTTCCGCCGATGAATCCTGTGTCATAGCTGTCGAGGCGAACAAAGCCTGGTTGCACGAGAAGAACTGAAAGGTCTTCTATACCTTCACAGGCTTTTGCAATTCCAGCATCGTAGGTGATGATTGAGTTTTCGTCAACAATAGCGATGCTGCACTTTGTATATCCTTGTTTGACGTCGATGAGGTACATTCCCATTTCCTCAGCGACCTTGAGTAGGCGCGGCGCCGTACAGGAAAGGTTGTGTATGAAGTACTTTTCCTGTACATGCTGCATTGAATGCAGCATCCTGAGGATAGTACCTGCCGAGGTCCTCTAGGCGCCGCCATGTAGACGGGAGCCTTGTCACCGATTCCCATTTTGCACAAGAAAATATCGGGATGATTAGAAATCATGCATCAACAATTCCGTTTGATGAAATTGGCTCAAGCACATGCCCAAGCCCTGTTAAATACTCTTTAAGATGATAGTGTGCATCTTTGCTATATATTTTTACTCATGATGACATTATACTACAACATGGGCAAAAATATTATATAATTAATTATATATGAGATTAAATTTGTGGAGGAAGAAATGGATTACAACATATTAGCAGAACTGTGTTTCCAAATATAGATAAAAGCCCTGAGGACTATGAGAAAATCTATCCTAAGAGAAATCTGCCAGAGGGAGCCAAGGTTACAAGACTAGGACCATCACCAACTGGTTTTATTCACCTCGAAACCTTTACGGAGCCTTTGTAGACGAAAGACTTGCTCATCAGTCAGGCGGAGTATTCTATCTAAGAATCGAGGACACTGATGATAAGCGTTTTTGTCGATGGTGCAGTTAAGATTATCATCGATTCTCTCAGATTCTTTTGGAATTAATCTTTGACGAGGGGGCAGGACTAGATGGAGATACAGGTGCTTATGGTAACTACACTCAGAGCAAGAGAGGAGAAATCTACGCTTCGTTTGCTAAGAAGCTAGTGAGAGAAGGAAAGGCGTATCCATGCTTTTTGACAGAAGAAGAAATCACTACTATTAGAGCAAAGCAAGAAGCAGAGAAGCAAAACCCTGGAATCTACGGTGAGTTTGCAGCGCACAGAAACCTAAGCTTTAGAGGAAGTAGAAGCTAATATCAAAGCCGGAAAGCCTTACGTTCTTAGACTTAAGTCTGATGGAAATCCAGATCCAGAAAAGGCACGTAGAATCAAGGTTGAAGACGCGATAAGAGGAACGCTCGAAATGCCGGAAAACTTCCAGGACGTCGTCATCCTCAAGACCACAGGAATCCCAACCTACCACTTCGCACACGTGGTTGACGACCACCTGATGAGAACGACTCACGTCGTAAGAGGCGCAGAGTGGCTTCCTTCACTGCCAATCCACGTTGAGCTCTTCGAAAAGCTCGGCCTCAAGCTTCCAATCTACTGCCACACAGCAGCTAATGAAGCTAGACGAAAACGGAAACAAGCGAAAACACTCCAAGAGAGAAGATCCAGAGCTATCGCTTGATTACTATCGCAACCTAGGATACCATCCGGCTGCGGTAAGAGAATATCTGCTAACCATCCTAAACTCCAATTTTGAGGAGTGGAGAGCAGAGCATCAGGATGCAGATATTGACGAGTTCCCATTCACAACAGAGAAGATGAGTAACTCTGGTGCACTCTTTTGATTTGAATAAGCTAAACGACATCAGTAAGGATGTTCTTCTTAGAATTCCGGCAGAGGAAATCATAGAGTTCCTAAAGGCTGGGCTGAGGAATTTAAGCCTGAGATTATGTATATCTTTGATGATGAGGAATACCTAAGGAAGATTATAGACCTTTGGTAGAAATGATAAGAAGCCAAGAAAGGACCTTGTTTACGCAGAGCAGATTGTCGAATTTATAAGCTATTTCTTTGACGATATGTTTGCAAGAGAGGATGAGATTCCTGCAGAGGTTTCGGCTGAGGATGCAAGGGAAACTCTAAAGAAATACATGGAAAGCTATGACCATGCAGACGACCATAGCCAGTGGTTTGACAAGATCAGAAACATAGCTGTTGAGCTTGGATATGCTGCAAAGCCTAAGGATTACAAGAAGAATCCAGAGGATTATAAGGGGCATGTAGGACATGTGAGCACAGTTATTAGAATTGCGCTTATGGGAAGAGCTCAGTCACCTGATGTTTGGTGCATACAGCAGATTATGGGCGAGGATATGACTCTGCAGAAGAATCACAAGCTACAAGATATAATACGGATATATGCTCAATAACAAGCTCGCATCTCGCGTAAACTACGCTAAGCTGCGGGCTTGAAATGTTTAGGAGAGATATGGTAAACATAGGAAATCACTGGGATGAGGTGCTCGCTGGCGAGTTTAATAGCGAGTACTATAAGAAGCTTAGACATTTCTTGATAGAGGAATATCGCACTCAGACTATCTACCCAGATATGCACGATATTTTCAATGCACTAAAGGAAACAGATTTTGATGACACTCGCGTTTTGATACTAGGTCAGGATCCTTATCACGGAGCAGGACAGGCGCACGGCATGGCTTTTTTTCTGTAAAACCAGGAGTTAAGCAGCCACCGTCTCTTGTAAATATTTTTAAGGAGCTTCGCGAGGAACTAGGAACGCCCTATGCCAAGCTCTGATAATGGTTACCTACTCAGCTGGGCTAAACAGGGAGTTCTGCTTCTGAACACCTGCCTTACAGTGAGGGAAGAAAAGCCGAATTCTCACAAGGGAAAGGGCTGGGAAAGACTTACTGATGCTATAATTTCTAAGCTAAACGATAGAGAAGAGCCTGTTGTCTTTATTCTCTGGGGTGCTAATGCAAGAGCTAAAAAGTCCCTAATCACAAACGAAAGACATTTGATACTCGAGGGCGCACATCCAAGCCCGCTATCAGCATATAATGGTTTTTATGGCGGAGCCTATTTTACGAGGACCAATGAATTTCTAGAAAATGGCAAAAAGCGATAAACTGGGACATTACAGATTTGAAATAATGAGCATTTCGTGATATAATTTATTGTTAAATCAATGAATAAAGAAGGTAAAATTATGTCTGAAAGACAAAAATAATTAACATTGCCGTTATAGCCCATGTAGATGCTGGTAAGTCGACGCTTGTAGATGCTTTTCTAAAAGCAGAGCGGTATATTTAGAGACAACGAAGCGATGGCAGATTGCGTCATGGATAGCGACGATATAGAGCGTGAGAGAGGTATAACAATATACTCTAAGAACTGCTCAGTAATGCATAATGACGTTAAGATAAACATCGTAGATACACCAGGCCACGCGGATTTCTCATCTGAGGTAGAGCGTATCATGAAGACTGTAGATACAGTTATTCTGCTTGTTGACTCAAGTGAGGGACCTATGCCACAGACTCGTTTTGTTCTTAGCAAGTCGCTAGAGCAGGGGCTAAATCCTATTTTGTTCATTAACAAGATCGATAAGAAGGATGCCAGAATCGACGAGGTTGTCGATGAGGTATACGAGCTATTTATGGACCCAGATTCAAACGACGATCAGCTGAACTTCCCAATTCTATACGGGGTTGCAAAGACAGGGCATAGCTGTTAAGGACCCATCAGACATAGATGGCCTAGAGTTTAGGCAGGGAGATAGCAAGCTAAAGCACACACCAGAGGGATATGGCGGATTCGATATTACGCCACTCTTTGATACAATAATTGAACACTGCGAGGTTTACCCAGACATAAGAGAAGAGCCTTTGCAAATGCAGATTTCAACGCTTGCCTACGATGACTATATCGGAAGACTTGGAATCGGAAGAATTACAAGAGGCGTACTCAAACAGGGCAGTCAGGTTTCTGTTGTCAAAGAAAAATAGCGTAGAAAACCGCAAAATTGGTCAGATTTTTCGTTTACAGAGGTCTTAAGAGGATGCCTGTTGAAGAAGCTCAGTGCGGAGACATTGTTGTTGTCTCGGGTATTTCAGATATCTCAATCGGTGAGACAATCTGCATCCGTCAGCACCATGAGGGTCTTGGCAGCATCATGATTGAGGAGCCAACGCTTTCGATGAACTTCATGGTTAACTCATCTCCTTTTGCTGGTCAGGTGGGTAAGTATGTGACATCAAGACACATTAGAGAAAGACTGAACAAGGAGCTAGAGGTCAATGTTGGTCTCACTGTTGAGGACACAGATTCAACAGACTGCTTCAAGGTTTCAGGGAAGAGGCGAACTTCATCTTTCTATTTTGATAGAGAATATGAGAAGAGAAGGCTATGAGCTAGCTGTATCAAAGCCAGAGGTTATCTACCACAAGGACGAAAACGGCGTTAGGCTTGAGCCAATCGAAGAAGTTATAATTACTGTTCCAGATGAGTATTCAGGAACTGTAATCTCCAAGCTAAACCTCAGAAAGGGAATCATGGTTCAGATGTCCGTGACAACGGATACACTAAGCTAGAGTACCATGCACCAACTAGAGGTCTTTTGGGATATAGATCTGAGTTCATTAACGATACTCGTGGCGAAGGAAACATGGAGAGAAGATTCTTCGCATTCGAAGAGTACAAGGGCGAGATCCTGTAGAAATAACGGAGTAGCTATTATGATAGAAGAAGGTGTTTGCACACCTTATGCGCTTTTCAATATCAGCGAAAGAGTTCAGATGTTCGTAGAGCCCCAGACTCAGAGTTTATGAGGGTATGATTGTTGGAATGAACTCGAGAGGAAACGACATGGAGGTTAATCCATGTAAGGCTAAGAAGGCGACAAATATGCGTGCAGCAGGAAGCGATGAGAATGTTAAGCTTTCACCGGCTCGTCATTTCACCTCTTGAGGAAGCGCTGGAGTTCATAGCTGATGATGAGCTAGTTGAAATCGTCCCAGACGATATCAGGCTCAGAAAGAAGCTGCTAAAGGAAATAGAGAGAAGAAGAGCAGGACGCTAAGAATGCGTTTTGCTAAGAGATACAGTCTCGCGGCGAACCCCTGATTCAGCCGTGAGAGGGCAGAGGTAGAGGATGATAAACACAGAGCGTTTTACAAAATTAATGACGGAGACTGGAATCGCTTTACTATCCTTCATAGTTGGCTGGATAGTGATAACTATTCTAATCAAAGTTCTACGCAAGATACTTGAGAGATCCAAGATAGATAGGTCACTGCATGCGTTCATAACAAATGGTATCAGGGTAATATTTCTGATAGTCTTAGCCATCATCATCCTTCAAGAGATGGGGCTTAATACCTCATCGCTAGTTACAGTACTTGGTGCTGGAGGTGCTGCGATTGCGCTAGCCCTAAAGGATAGTCTTGGCAATGTCGCTGGAGGCTTTCTCATTTTGATCAACAAGCCCTTCAAGTGTGGGGATTTGATAGCAGTAAACGGAAGCGTTGATGCGACGGGAATTGTCGACGAGATTGACCTTATGTACACCAAGATGCACACTGGTGACAACAAGACTGTGACTGTGCCAAATGGAGTTATGTCAGCTTCGGTTTTGACTAACTTCACTGAGTCTGGGATAAGACGAATAGACAAGGTATATAAGTTTGCTAAGGATACGGATATAGCTAAGGTTAAGGAGATTCTTCTTGCAGTAGCAAGGAGCAATCCTCTCGTGCTAAGCACGCCTGAACCGATAATTGGAGTTGGCTCCATAGATGCATATGCACTTTCTGTAGACTTTAAGCTTTGGTGCAATGCGGATGACTACTACAACTTATCATACAAGATAGAAGAGGATGTTACTGAGGCCTCAGGTCTGCTGAAGTCGATCTATCTTATAAGAATATTGATATTCATATGCAGTAATGCATTGATATATATTAAGACACGTTTAATTTTTTATTATAGAGAATGGGAGAAATACAATGAGAGAAATTAAGCAGTTCAAGCGTGTTCTGTTGCAATCGTGGCGAGATTGCAATTAGAGTATTCAGAGCATGTCAAGAGCTTGGAATTAGAACAGTTGCAATTTACTCTGAGGAAGACAAGAACAGCTTATTCAGATTTAAGGCAGATGAATCCTACCAGATAGGAAAAGGAAAGACTCCTGTTGCGGCATACCTATCAATTGAGGAAATTATCGAGCTTGCAAAGGCTAAGGGTGTTGATGCTATTCACCCAGGATATGGATTCCTATCAGAGAATACAGAATTTGCAAAGGCTTGCGAGGACGCAGGAATTGAATTTATCGGACCTAACCACTACATGATGCATCAGCTTGGCGACAAGATCAAATCCAAGATTGTAGCTGCTAGAGTTGAGGTTCCTACTATCCCAGGTGTTGACTCAGCTATCAAGGACGAGGATGAGGCGGTTGAATTCGCAGACAGATGCGGATACCCAGTTATGCTTAAGGCAGCAGCTGGTGGCGGCGGCCGTGGTATGAGAATCGTAAGAAGCAAGGACGATATCGTAAATGAGTATAGAAGAGCAAAGAGTGAAGCTCAGGCTGCATTCGGTATCGATGATATATTTATTGAGAAGTACCTCGAAAACCCTAAGCACATCGAGGTTCAGATTGTCGGAGATAAGTATGGTAACATCGTACACCCTCACGACAGAGACTGTTCCATTCAGAGAAGACATCAGAAGGTTATCGAGTTTACACCTTCACTTTGTCTAACAGATGAGCAGAGAAAGGCTATCTGTAACGACGCACTCAAGATTGCAAGAGCAGTTGATTATCGCAGTGCTGGTACAGTTGAGTTCCTTCTAGACTCAGACGGAAGACACTACTTCATCGAAAATGAACCTCGTATTCAGGTAGAGACTACAGTAACTGAGATGGCTGACAGGTATAGATATCGTTCAGACTCAGATTTTAGTTGCTGAGGGATATGCCTTGCGCATCCAGAAATCGGAATAGAATCTTAGGATGATATTCACACAAGAGGTTATGTTATCCAGTGCAGAATCACAACAGAAGACCCTAGCAATGGATTTGCTCCTGACACAGGAACTATCGAGCTTTACAGAAGTGCTTCAGGTTATGGTATCAGACTTGATGGCGGTAATGGATTTACTGGTTCAACAATCAGTCCATATTACGACAGTCTTCTAGTTAAGGTTACAGCAACGGCACTTACATTTGATGCAGCAAGGCGCAAGGCTATCAGAGCGCTTAGAGAAACTCAGATTAAGGGCGTTAAGACAAATATCGGCTTCATCCTAAACGTTCTAAACCATGAGACTTTTGCTGAAGGAAACTGCTAAATACTGGCTTCATTTCAGCTCATCCAGAGCTATGGATATCAGAACCAAGCGAAGATGAAGAGCCAAAGATTATTAACTTCCTCGGAAACAAGATTGTTAATGAGACAAAGGGAAGAAAGCCAACCTTTGATGTTCCTGTATTCCCACGCGTTAGCCCTGAGGAAATTGCTAAGTTAAGAGGAACGAAGCAGTTACTTGACGAGCAGGGACCTGAGGCGGTAAGCAAGTGGGTTCTCGATCAGAAGAGACTTGATCACAGATACAACAATGAGAGACGCTCAGCAGTCACTTATGGCTACTAGAGTTCGTACAATAGACATGGAGAAAAATCGCCCTGGTACAGCGCTTTATGGTAAGTGATTTCTTCTCACTTGAGATGTGGGGTGGAGCTACATTTGATACAGCTTCAGATTCCTTCACGAAAAATCCATGGGAGAGACTTGCAACACTGAGAAAGCTCATTCCAAACATAATGTTCCAGATGCTCGTTAGAGGTGCTAATGCTGTAGGATACAAGAACTACCCCGATAACGTTATAAGAGAGTTCATTAAGCAGTCAGCTAGGCTGGAATTGACGTATTCCCGTATCTTTGACTCACTAAACTGGGACAGAGGGAATGAAGATTGCTCTTGACGAGACGCTCAAGCAGGGTAAAGCTTGCTGAGGCATGCATGTGCTACACAGGTGATATTCCTCGATAAGTCAAGAACAAAGTATAATCTAGAATACTACATCAAGCTTGCTAAGGAACTTGAGGCTGAGGGCGCTCACATCATCGGTATCAAGGACATGTCTGGACTTCTAAAGCCAATGGCTGCAAGAGAGCTCATCGGAGAACTCAAGCAGGTTCTTAAGATTCCAGTACATCTACATACACATGACACAAGCGGTAACGGTATCGCTACAGTTCTCATGGCTGCTCAGGCAGGTGTAGACTATCGTCGATGCTGCATTTAACAGCATGGCAGGTCTAACATCACAGCCTGGTCTAAACTCAATTGTTGCAGCACTTGAGCATTCATCAAGAGATACAGAAATCGCTTGACGAGGGAATCCAGCAGCCTCAGAGTACTGGAGATGTAAGACTTGCAGTATATGCAAGCTTTGAGTCTGACTACGTACACCATCAGCAGAAATATATAAGTACGAGATGCCTGGCGGACAGTATTCAAAACCTAAAGGCTCAGGTAGATTCATTTGGACCAGGCTATAAGTTCAATGAGGTTAAAGAGATGTATCGTAAGGTTAATTTGATGCTTGGAGACATCATCAAGGTTACACCATCAAAGGTTGTTGTCGGTGACACTGTCAATTTTCATGGTTCAGAATGACATGACACCAGAGAACATCTATGAGAAGGGTAAGAATGTAGACTTCCAGATTCACTAGTTTCATTCTTTGAGGGAACGAATGGTCAGCCACTCTGGAGGATTCCCAAAGCGATCTTCAGAAGCTAGTTCTCAAGGATAAGAAGCCAATCACATGCCGTGCGTGAGCTCCTAGAGGATGAGGATTTTGACGCAATCAAAAAGCACCTAGTTGATGAGCTAGGAATAGAGGCAAGTGAGCAGGATGTCATCAGTGCTGCTATCTACCCTAAGGTATTTGATGACTATATCAAATATGTTCGCAAGAACGGTGATTTCAGCACATGGGTTCTGACATCTCTTCCACGGACTATCTGAGGGTGAAACTTGCGAAATCAAGATCGATGAGGGTAAGACATTCATCGTAAGACTTATCGAGAGAAGAGCTACAAATAACGAAGGCATCTGTGAGGTTGTATTCGAAATCAACGGTAACCGCAGAGTTGCAAAGGTTAAGGATGAGGACATCAAGGACTCAGTAGCTGTAGCTGTTACAAGATATGCAGACGAAGAAAACCCAATGGAAATCGGTGCAAACATCCCTGGTGCTGTTATCAAGATTCTCATTAAGGAAGGCGATAAGGTCGAAGCAAATCAGGCTATCGCTGTACTTGAAGCAATGAAGATGGAGACAAATATCATTTCAACTACTGATGGTATCGTTGATACGGTATTCGTTAAGGAAGGTCAGCAGGTTAAGGCTGGCGAGATGATTGCAGTACTCAAATAACTAACAAAAAGCGGGGCGTGTATTGCATGCCCTGCTTATTTTTAAGGAGAAGGCAGTGGACAAAAAACAAAGTGTACTAAAAAACTTTTTAACATACATCAAAATCGATACGCAGTCTGACGACACTAGCGAGACTGTTCCTAGTACAGCAAAGCAGCTGAATCTAGCCAAGGTTTTGATGGAAGAAATCAAGGCTCTTGGAATCACAGAGGTAGAGCTAGATGACAAGGGCTATATCTACGGAAAGCTCAGAGGAAATATCGACGCAAAGGTTCCTACAATAGGCTTCATAGCTCATATGGATACGGCACTAGAATTTCCATATCCAGGAGATGAGGCTAGAGTTATAGATAACTACGATGGAGAGCCAGTAAGTCTCTGTGAAGGCGTGGTTTTAGATCCAGCAAGCAATGAAGCTTTGATGAATGCAAAGGAAAAACCATCGTAGTCACAAATGGAAAAACTCTTCTAGGAGGAGATGATAAGGGCTGGCGTTGCAGAAACTAATGACAGCGCTTGAATACATGGTTAAGACTCCTGAGTTTAAGCATGGAGATATCGCATTTTCATTTACTCCAGATGAGGAGATTGGAACTAGCGTAGACCATTTTGATGTAAAGAAGCTTGCTGCAGATAGAGCCTATACACTAGACGGCGCAGCACCAGATGAAATCTCATATGAGAACTTTAATGCGGCTTCTGCTAGCGTAAAGATTCATGGGCATAGTGACACATCCTGGTGAAGCGAAGAACAAGATGAAAAACGCTCTTCACGTGGCGTGCAGAGTTTGCAGAGGCGCTCCTGCTAGCGAAAAGGCCTGAGCACACCGAGGGCTACGAGGGATTCTATCATTTGATGGAGATGAACGGAAAACTGTGAAGAGGCTGTTTTAGAATATATAATTAGAGATCACGATATCAATAAGCTTTGAGCAGAGAAAGGCTTTTGATGTCAAAATGTGCAGAGTTCCTAAACGAAAAAGTATGGTGCTGATACTGTCGAAATTTCCTTTAAGGACTATATAGAAACATGGCTGAGTGCATGAAGGGTCACGAGGAGCATATAGAATATGCAATGGAGGCCATAAGAGAGCAGGGCTTTGATGCAAGGCCAGCTCCAATGAGAGGTGGCACAGATGGTGCTGGAATTTCACGCATGGGAGTTCTTGCTCTAACCTTGGAACGGGTTCCTACAACCATCATGGTAATAGAGAATACGCCGTTGTCGAGGAGATGGTAATGCTCGTTGACATCATGCTCAGCGTTATATCAAAATACGCAAAAGAGGTGAGATAGTGAACAAAGAGAGAAAGATGGCGCTGCTGATAGATGCCGAAAATATATCAGCCCAATACGCCGACTATATTATAGATGAAAATAACAAACTACGGTGAGTGTTCATACAAGAGAATTTATGGAAGCTGGGACAAGATTGTCCAAACAAAAATGGGAGGGTCAAATAAACAAAAACTCCCTAAAGCCTATGATGCAGTTTAACAACACGAGGGAAAGAATGCCTCGGATTCTGCTTTGATAATCGATGCGATGGATATTCTTTATCGAGGAAATGTCGATGGCTTTTGCATAGTCTCATCGGACAGTGACTTCACATCACTGGCTAGAAGGCTTGCTGAATCGGGACTTCTTGTAATCGGCATGGGTGAATCTGATAAGGCAACTGAGGCTCTAGAAAATGCCTTTGATAAGTTTGTCTACATAGATGTTCTAGCAAAGGAAGCCGAAGCCGAAAAGAAGAAGGAGGCTGACGCTGAGGCAGCAGCTGGCATAAAGCCAAGGCAGGAAAGAAAAAGTCTGACCAAACAGGAAACATTCCAAGCAAGAAGCTAATAAGCAGCAAGATTAAGCAGATTATCATGGCAAATGAGGACTCTAGGAAAGCCAACAGACCTTGGCCAGATTGGAAATGAGCTGAGCAGACTTTTACAGAAACTTTGACGTAAGATACTACGACAAAAAGGCGGCGGAAAGTACAAATTCCTTAGAGAGTTCGTTGCAGACCTTCGCGGTCTAGAAATCGAAAGAATAGACAAGAGAGTATTTGTAAGCATAAAGAAATAGCTTTGATTAATAAGTAACAGGTGATAATTAGCGCAAGGAAAAATATTGCACAATACTGGAAAAATTGAAGTTTAGTAGCTTTGGAGGTAAAGTCAAATGATTATTCTACTTGCAATAATTTTATTCCTAATTGCGTTGTTGCTTTACCCAGCTTAAAAATTCATATGAAAAGCCCTGAATATTGAATTGATATGTACCCTCTTGTCGATATGTACCCCTTTTACTGGACAAAACCAGTAAAGGGTTTTTGTATGAAATACAATTATGCTTTTAAACTAATGCTGTAGAACCATATCGCTCCATTGTGGATTGAAACAATTAGAAGGTATAAGCCAAAAATTTTAGAAAAAAGAATTGTACAATGGTCAAGAATTGCAGATATACATGGCTTTGATTCTCTTCGGCATCCAACTACATGCAAAGAACGTCTGGCTGAATGTGTAGATATCAGTTAGTAGCTCGTGTACTTGCTGGTGAATCACAAAATTCAAGGTTATTAGCAGGAATTGAGGGTGATTATTGTCTAAATGGGTTCAGAGCATATAAAATTAAAGGTACAGAAGGATTAACCAAAAAAAGGGCAGAAAAAGTAAGAAGGAAGGGAAACATGAGCAAGAAATCCAAACCCACTGATTTAACCCCATCAGAACGTGAAGAATTAATTCGTCTTAGAGCAGAAACTGAATACTAAAACGAGAATGAAGCAATAAAAAATTAATCGCCTTGAGACACGAAAGATGGGCTGCGGAACCTTTATATGAAAAGCAGCAATCATCAAAGAACTCGAGAAAAGGATACCAATTAAATATCTCTTAAAAGCTATTGGCCTGTCTAAATCAACTATTATTTCGAGATTAAATCAGATGAAGGTTGATTGCAATGAAGAATTACTGATTGTTATTAGAGAAACATTTGAAGAAAAACAAGCATAGATGGTGTGTTCGTAGAATTTATCATGAATTATTAAATCGTGGATATCATGTAAATCATAAGCGAGTTCAACGCCTTATGCATGAAGCAGGATTAGCTGGTAAGTGTCCAAAGGAAAATATCATTCTTATAAAGGCGAAGTAGGTAAGATTGCTGATAATGTAATAAATAGGATTTGTGTACAACAGCACCATTGCAGAAAATGGACAACAGATATAACTTGGTTTAACTTTCATGGGGAAATGTTACATATCGCCTGTATTGATATGAATACAAATGAAATTATTTCACAAGGATTTGTCCAAAAGCTCAATCTTGAGCAGATAGAAAGAATGTTTGATAAAGCTTTTTGATAAGTTTCCTCTGCTGAAGGCTTCTAGTATTTCTATCTTGGACCAAGGTTGGCAGTATGCATGCCCATTTTAGAAATAATACTCAGAAACACGGTATTGTATAGTCTATGTCGAAAAGGTAATTGTTATGATAACTGTATAATGGAAACCTTCTTCGGAAGATCAAAGAATGAGATGTATTATGGCTAATGAGAAAGATTATTCCTCCTTCGAAGAGTTTTCTTCAAAAGCTATTGATGAATATATAGATTATTATAATAACAAAAGAATCCAAGAATAAAATGGATGCCACTCCAAAGTGTACAGGATAACATCCATGTTCCGCTTAGTTCAACATGTGTCCAGGATTCAAACATATCAGAATTTCAGGTTTTTTTAGTTGGTATCGCCTAGGGAGTCGAACCCCTGATTCAGCCGTGAGAGGGCTACGTCTTGACCACTTGACCAAGGCGACAAATTAAATTGTTAAATCACAAATCATTTATTGAAATGCTACAAGGGATATTATATACTAAGGTAATCGACTTGTAAAGTTTTTCTTTAAATATTTTCGGGAGAATTCATATGATAAATTATGTAAGTACAAGAGGCATGGAAGGTAGCTTTAGCGCAGCTGAAGCAATAGTTAAAGGGAATCGCTGATGACAAGGGTCTGTTCGTTCCGACCAAGATACCGGCGCTCTCAGTTAGCTTTGATGAGCTAGCTAAGATGACTTATCAGCAGGTTGCCAAGCTAGTGATTGGATCATTCTTCTCAGATTTCACATGTGAGAGATTGACTACTGCGTAGACAATGCTTATGATGAGAAGTTTGAGGTTCCTGAGATCGCAAAGATAACAAAGGCTGGCGGAGCAAACTTCCTAGAGCTATATCACGGAAAGACTGCAGCTTTTAAGGACATGGCGCTTTCAATTCTTCCTTATCTTATGACTACATCTATGAAGAAGCTCGGTGTAGATAAGAAGGTTTGCATTTTGACAGCCACATCTGGAGACACCGGAAAGGCAGCTTTGGAGGGCTTTGCCGATGTAGAAAATACAGAGATAATCGTGTTTTATCCTAAGGATGGAGTTAGTGAGGTGCAAAGACGCCAGATGGTAACTCAGGAGGGAAAGAATGTTCACGTATATGCAATAGAAGGAAACTTTGATGATGCGAGACGGGAGTTAAAAACTTTTTACTGACAATGCGCTCAAGGAGGAGCTTGCATCAAAGGGATACGTTTTCTCATCTGCAAACTCCATTAATATTGGAAGACTAATTCCTCAGGTTGCATACTACGTTTATGCGTATTCAAGACTTGTAGCAGCAGGGGATATTGAAGCTAGCGATGCAATAAACATCACAGTTCCAACAGGAAACTTCGGAAACATCCTCGCAGCCTACTATGCAATGAAGATGGGAATTCCAGTATCAAAGTTTATATGTGCTCCAATGAGAACAAGGTTTTTGACCGACTTCTTTGCAAGTGGCAAGTACGATATAAAGAGAGATTTTGTTTTGACGAACTCACCATCCATGGATATTTTGATCTCAAGCAACCTAGAAAGACTTCTATACCATCTAAGCAGTGCTGATGAGCTTAGGAAACTTATGGAATCTTTAGATAGCAAGGGTGAGTACAAGGTTTCTGATTCTATCAAAGCGGGACTAGACTGCTTCTACGCAGGTTTTGCAGATATGGATTTGACCTGCGAGACAATCGGAGAACTATACAAAGAAAGGAAAGCTATCTTGTAGACACTCATACAGCCGTAGCTTATGCAGTTTGCTGAGCAGTACAAGAAGGAGACGGGTGACGAAAAAGCGAATGTCATCGCATCAACAGCTTCACCATACAAGTTCCCAAGAAGCGTAGCGGCATCGATTGGACTTAATCCTGAAGGAATGAGCGACTTTGAGTGCGTAGAAAAAGCTTAAGGAATTCACAGGAGTTAGAGTTCCTAAGGCTATAGATGGACTAGAAAGTAGGAAGTTAAGCACGATACAGGTATTTACAAAGGATAAAATGCTCGATGCGGTAGAGGATGCTCTATGTCTATAATTGAGATTCTGCTTATTGCAGTAGGACTCTCGATGGACGCATTTGCTGTTTCCATATGCAAGGGGCTTGCGCTAAGAGCTATGAAGTGAGATACGCTATAGTTTGCGGACTTTACTTCGGCATCTTTTCAGGCCTTAATGCCTAGCATCGGGTATTTTCTAGGGGCAAGGTTCATTGCAATCATAGCAGATTTTTGACCACTGGATAGCCTTTGTTCTTCTCCTCTAATCGGGCTTAAAAACGATCAAAGAGGCAGGGGATGAGGAAAAGGAAGATGCTAACTTTGATGTGAAGACCATGCTCCTTTTGGCTATTGCAACTAGCATAGATGCGCTCGCTGTAGGTATAAGCTTTGCTGTACTTAAGGTAAACATTTTTCTTGCAGTAACTCTTATAGGTGCGACGACCTTTGCATTTGGTTTTTGCGGGAGTAAAGCTAGGAAACCTATGCGGAACCAGGTTTAAATCAGGTGCAGAGAGGGCAGGGTGGAGTAATTCTCATTTTGATAGGAACAAAAATATTACTTGAGCACCTTGGAATATTGAGCATATAGCTAAAATAGATAAAAAGGACTCTACAAAAGCTTTTGTACAAAAGTACAAAAACGAGTTTTTGTTCATAAAACAATGCAATCGTTTTGATGAAGAGATTCAATGTATACATAGTACTAAAATAGAGGGTTCACAATAATTATTGCTACTTGTAAATAATTATTAATTAAAACTGTATGGCATAAGTTATTTTGTAAGGCGTATCAAAAACGCTTTTTAGCAGTAAAGAGATAAATATAATATTAGATAGTAAAAAGAAAGCCCCATAAAGGCTTTCTTTTGCATTGGCGGAGGACATGGGACTCGAACCCACGAGGCTGTTACACCCTACTCGCTTTCCAGGCGAGCTCCTTAGCCACTCGGTCAATCCTCCACACTATGTATCATTATACGCTTGGCAAGTATACATTATCTGCTCAAAACAGCTATTTAAGTTTAACATAGTGAACCTTCATATGCAAGGAGGAATATTATATTGTTCCAAAACACAAATCGTTCACATTGCCATCATATTTAATTGACATTTTTAATCAAAAAGTGCTAAATTACATTTGTTGGATTTATTGCTCAATGGTTTAGGGAGGACTTATTAATGAAAAATCTCAAATCAAGGGCCATCCTGGATCATAGGATTTGCGGCACTACTAATTATGTGTATGCCAATTTCTCTATGGCTAAAGAAGCAGAGTATGTACCTGCTTTATTTGGATCAGTTTGGTCATTACTACCACCATTTGTGGCTATTATACTTGCACTTATTACAAAGGAAGCATATAGCTCATTATTCATCGGTATTGTATGTGGTGGAATACTTTGGTCAGGTGGACACTTCGAACAGACAGTTCATCACGTACTTCATGACGGAATTATTTCAAGACTTTCAGATAGCTACAACGTTGGTATCCTAGTATTCCTTATTATACTCGGTTCACTAGTAGCTATGATGAACAAGACAGGTGCTTCAGCAGCTTTCGGAGCATGGGCGGAAGAACGCATTAAGACAAGAGAAGGTGCTCAGTACAGCACAATTCTTCTAGGATGTCTTATCTTCGTAGATGACTATTTCAACTGTCTAACAGTTGGTGCTGTTATGAGACCTATTACAGACAAGCACCACGTTTCAAGAGCTAAGCTAGCATACCTAATTGACGCAACAGCAGCTCCTGTTTGCATCATCGCTCCTATTTCATCATGGGCGGCTGCGGTAGCAGGCTTTGTTCCTGGAGAAGATGGTTTCTCACTATTCGTACGTTGCATACCTTACAACTTCATGCGCTTCTAACAATTCTCATGATGGTTTTGCATCGTAGCTTTCCATTTCGACTATGGTCCAATGAGAGTTCACGAGGACAATGCTATCAATGGCGATATCTACACAACACCGAGATAGACCTTATGAGAACGCTCAGAGCGATGCTATCGAAGGTAAGGGTAAGGTTATCGACATGATTCTACCAGTACTTATTCTAATCGCATTCTGCATCGGCGGAATCCTTTATGCTGGTGGATTCTTCAAGGGAACAGGATTCGTAAAAATCATTCTCAAGCACAGATGCATCAGTTGGTCTATCAACAGGATCACTTCTAGCTATCCTAGTATGCGTTGCTTGGTTCCTAGGAAGAAGACTTATCTCATTTAAGGATATCATGGATTGCTTCCCAGAAGGATTCAAGGCTATGATTCCTGCTAACATGATCCTAACACTTGCATGGACACTAAAGGCTATGACAGATAGCCTAGGCAGCAAGGAATTTGTTCAAGAGTTCGTAGGTGGACTCGCAGGTAACCTTGTAAACTTGCTACCAGCTGTAGTATTCTTAATCGGATGCGTAATCGCATTTGCTACAGGAACATCATGGGGAACATTTGGTATCCCTAATTCCTATCGTTGTATCAGTATTCTCTAACGATAAGGAGATGATGGTAATAGCAACGTCAGCTTGTATGGCAGGTGCTGTATGCGGAGACCACTGCTCACCAATATCAGAATACAACAATAATGGCATCAGCAGGCGCTCAGAGCAATCACATCAACCACGTAAATACACAGCTGCCTTTACGCTATGAGCAGTAGCAGCAGTATCATTTGTAGGATACATAGTTGCTGGATTTGTAAAGAATGTATTCATCGCACTTCCAGTTGCATTTGCTATGATGGTTGCAGTACTAGCTGTACTGAAGTTAAGATTTACGGAAAAGAATCTGAATAAATTACACTAAGGTGTATAAATTTATATTCAATTGACAATGATTCAACACGAAAAGCCCTTTAGTTACTAAGGGCTTTTTCAATTGCTTTTCCCCTTACATTTTATACGCAGATGGTGTATACTATTATTGTAAGTTAAATATGGTAAGAGGAGAGTTACAAATGTTCAAAGAAAACGAATTGGTAATGTACGGTTCTACCGGCGTTTGTCGCGTAAAGGAGATTGGCAGGCCAAGTTTTGTTGACAAGGACGACGAGCGTATCTACTACCTCTTAGAGCCAGTTTTTCAGAGCGGTGTCATCTATGCACCTATTGACAATGATAAGATTCCTATCAGAGCAGTAATTTCAGCAGAGAGTGCCTCGCAGCTACTTGATCATTTTGATGAGATTGAGGTTGATGATTACAAGTGCAAGAGCTCTCAGCAGCTATCGCAGCACTATCAGAGCATAATAGAAAATCACTGCTGTGCAGATTTACTTGCCATGACCAAGTCTATTTATATTAAATCTATGGTAGCTGGTAGGAATAAGAAACACCTAGGGCAGATAGACAAACGGTATATGAAGCGCGCGGAGGACTTGATTTATAGCGAAATCGCAGTCGCACTCGATACCAATAGAGAAGATGTCGAAAGGTATATTAAGGACAAGCTAGGAAAATACATTATCTAAATCAGAGTAGTAGATTTTCCAACCAATCTTATGCTAATCCTAAACTAATCTTAAATGCTCGGATGCTTTTTAGAATTTTCTAGAAGCATCCATTTTATTTGCTTGACTTTTTAATCAAAATACGATATAATCTTTTTGTTGGTTTTAGCAATACTAAACAAATAGTTTAGAAAGGATATGCCTAATGTCTATTCAAATCGGTGAAAAGATTAAGGAGCTTAGAATAAGAAATGGGCTAACTCAGGAGGAGCTAGCAGATAGAGCAGAGCTCTCCAAGGGATTCATTTCCCAGCTTGAGCGAGACCTTACCTCACCGTCGATTTCGACGCTTGAGGATATTTTGCAGTGCCTTGGAATAAGCGTATCTGAATTCTTTGCTAGCGAAGAGGATGAGCAGATAGTTTTTCGGAGAAGAGGACTATTTTGAGAAGGAAGATGCTACTGAGGGAAATATCATCGAGTGGATCATTCCTAATGCTCAGAAGAACGAGATGGAGCCTATAAGGCTAAAGATAGAACCTAATGGAAGAACCTATCCGGATAACCCTCACGAGGGAGAGGAATTTGGATACATACTTAAGGGAAGCATATGCATCCATTTAGGCAGTAAGAAGTACGAAGCCAAGGCTGGAGAAGCCTTTTTATTATAAAGCAGATAAAACACATTATTTCACGTCGAAGAGCGGAGCCCTTTTGATATGGGTTAGCACGCCGCCAAGCTTTTAGGAGGGAAAAATGCAATCATTAATAGAACTTAAGAACATAAGCAAAGCATTTGGCGATACGACGGTGCTGGATAACTTCAATTTGAGTGTAAATGAGAATGAGTTTATCACTCTGCTAGGACCTTCAGGCTGCGGCAAGACTACAACGCTTAGAATAGTAGGTGGTTTTGAGACGCCTGATACGGGTAAGGTGTTTTTTGAGGGCAAGGACATTACAGATCTTGCGCCAAATAAGAGACATATCAATACTGTATTTCAGAAGTATGCTCTGTTTCCACATATGAATGTAGGAGACAATATTGCATTTGGTCTAAAGATTAAAGGAAAGAGCGACCAGTATATCCGAGATAAGATAAAGTATGCGCTAAATCTCGTAAACCTAAGCGGATACGAGAGAAGAAGAATAGATTCACTATCGGGTGGACAGCAGCAGAGAATTGCCATTGCAAGAGCTATAGTTAACGAGCCTAAGGTTCTTCTCCTTGATGAGCCTCTTGGAGCTCTTGATCTAAAGCTAAGGCAGGACATGCAGTACGAACTTATTAGACTTAAGAACGAGCTTGGGATTACCTTCCTATATGTAACTCACGACCAGGAAGAAGCTCTTACCATGAGCGATAAGGTCATAGTTATGAATGGTGGCTACATACAGCAGATGGGAACTCCTGAGGAGATATATAACGAGCCTGAGAACGCGTTTGTTGCTGACTTTATCGGCGATAGCAATATAATTGATGCTGTGATGCTAGAGGATAAATATGTAAAGATAGGTGAGACTGTCTTTGATTGTGTGGATACTGGATTTGGAAAAAATAAGCCAGTCGATGTAATGATAAGACCTGAGGATATTATCATCAGAGAGCCTGGCAAGGGTAAGATAGACGGAGTGGTTACACACAATATCTTTATTGGTGTTTACTATGAGATGGAGATAGAGGCAGGTGGATTCACTTGGCTTGCTCAGAACACAACTAGCTTTGCAGTAGGCGAGCATGTAAGCATTGATGTAATTCCTTTCAATATACAGATTATGCATAAGCCTCAGACCAAGGAAGAGGAGGCAATAGAGATAGATGTATAAAAAGCCTTTTGCAATTCCATTCATAGGCTGGATACTCATCGGTACTATTGTTCCGGGACTAGTTATCGCTTTCTATGGATTTACGGATAGGAGCGGGTCTTTTACGATGGATAATGTGACTAGCATTCTCGCACCTGAGCATGCTAAGGCACTTTGGATGTCGCTACTACTCGCTTTTATCAGCAGTCTAATATGTTTAATAGTCTCTCTGCCACTCGCTTTTGATTCTCAGAAACAGTAAGCTGAGCAGCAAGGGTTTTTGGTGTTTATTTTTATACTTCCTATGTGGATGAACTTCCTGCTTAGAACCATGGCTTGGCAAGTTCTTCTCGAGAGAGGTGGTCTGATTAACAGTTTCTTTGAGAATATTGGAATGCCAGGGCTTCAGATTATAAATACACCGGTAGCAGTTGTACTAGGCATGGTCTACGACTATCTGCCTTTTATGATACTGCCTATATATAATTCAATGATTAAGATTGAAAATGCAGTTATCGAAGCTGCGTATGATTTAGGTGCGACCAAGGCTAAGGTTTTCAAGGATGTTATTCTTCCGCTTTCTGTTCCAGGAATAGCTAGCGGCATAACCATGGTATTCGTACCTGCGCTGACAACCTTTGCTATTTCGAACATGCTGGGCGGAGGCAAGATATATTTGATAGGTAATATCATCGAGCAGGAGTTTACGACGACATCTAACTGGAATCTAGGCTCAGGACTTTCGCTTGTCATGATGGTATTCATTTTGGTTACTATGGAGCTGATGTCAAGGCTCGATAAGGATGGGGATGGTGCTTTGATATGAGAAAGATTGGAAGTAACATTTTACCTTGCGCTTATCGTCATGTTCCTGTACCTACCGATTTTGACGCTAGCTATATTTTTCATTTAACAAAGCTAAGACTATGGCAGTTTGGTCAGGATTTTTCGCTCAAATGGTACAGAGCTATGCTAGAAAAACGACCCGAGATAATCGAGGCAATAAGAAATACCTTTTCAATCGCTCTTTGTGGCAGCTCTTGTTTCAACATTTATAGGAACCTTTGCCTGCCTTGGCATGAACAAAATGAGAAAGAAGACGCAGAATGTCTTGATGGGTCTAAATAACATTCCGCTTTTTAAATGCAGATATCGTTATCGGAATATCCTTGATGATGACCTTCCTAGCATTCAAGATTGACCTTTCGTGGACGACGGTGCTTTTTATCTCACATAACCTTTTGCATACCTTATGTAATCCTTTCGGTACTACCGAAGATAAAGCAGCTGAGTCCTAGTGCCTATGAAGCAGCGCTAGACCTTGGAGCAAGTCCGCAGTACGCTTTTTATAAGATTGTTATGCCTGAGATTTGGCCTGGAATTTTTCTCAGGATTTCTGCTTGCTTTTACTATGTCAGTAGACGACTTTTGTTATAACGCACTTTACGAGAGGTGCGGGAATAAATACGATTTCAACTTTGATATATAGTCAGGTCAAGGTCGGAATCAAGCCGACGCTATTTGCGCTTTCGACTGTAATCTTTATTCTCGTGCTTGTCATACTTGTAGTAACTAACATCCTTTCAGGAATAAAGGAGGGCAAGGGCAGATGAAGAAAAGAATAGTTTTGATGCTTCTTATTTTCGCTCTATGTCTCAGGACTTGCAGCTTGCGGAGGAAAGGGTGAAGAGAAAGAAAATAACTCCAAAGTTCTCAAGGTGTATAGCCTGGCGACTACTTTGATCCTGCTTTGATAGATGAATTTGAGAAAGAGACTGGGATCAAGGTGATTTTAGATAACTTTGATACAAACGAAGAGATGTATCCAGTTATATCTAAGGGAACTGTAAGATACGATGTAATTTGTGTATCTGATTACATGATTGAGAGACTTCTCAAGAAGAAGCTTTTAGCAAAAGCTTGACTACGCAAACCTTCCAAACTTTGAAAACATCGACCAAAGGTATATGCAGATTGCATCAAAGTTTGACAAAAACAACGAATATGCGGTTCCTCATACATGGGGAGTGCTAGGCGTCATGTACAATACCAAGAAGGTACGCGAGGGCGAGATAAAATCGTGGAACGATCTTCTTAAGAAGAAGTATGACCAGCAGATTGTCATGCCTGATAGCGTGCGCGACAACTTTGCGATTGCGCTTAAGGCTAGGGGGTATTCTATAAACACCAAAAAGGAGTCTGAGCTCAAGGAGGCAACAAAAGTTCCTCCAAGATCAAAGTCCTCTTGTCTACAAGTACTCAAACGACGCAGCAAGAGACCCAGCCATAGGAGGATCTACGGATATTGCTATTGTTTGGAACAGTGAGGTTCTTTATTCTAGGGAGGAGAACAGCGATTTAGATTTCGTAGTGCCAAAGGAGGGAAGCGAGGAGTTTCTTGACATGTGGGCTATACCTGCAAATGCAGAGCACAAGAAGAATGCTGAGAAGTGGATTGACTTCATGATGAGAAAGGATACGCGCTCAAAAACTATGAATACCTAACATACACCATCCCTAATAAGGCAGTCATAGAGAAGGTATCAAAGGATACGGAGAGCAAGAAGTACATCTTCCCAAACGAGAGCGTCATATCAAAATGTGAGTCTTTGACGGACCTCGGCACCAAGTACGACGATATGTATAACAAGTACTGGAAGAAATTCAAATCAAATTGATTCCGTAAAATAAGATTAAAAATCCGCCTCGGAGTGCTCTACGCGAGCTACTATCCGCAGGCGGTTTGTATTTCAGATTTTTAGATTATATGAATGTATTTTTCTAGCTCTTTTTCGAATTCTAGACGGTGGTGCTTTGTGTAGATTCCTGGGATTCCACCAGTGTGAATCATAACAACGTTTTCGCCCTTTGCTATTTCGCCTTTTTCTACCATCTCTAGAATTCCTGCAAATGTCTTACCTGTGTAGCATGGATCCATGATTATACCTTCCTTGCTTCCTAGGTAGTAGATTGCCTCGCGAACTTCCTTGCAAGGGTTGTTATATGCACCTCTGTGGTAGTCGCATGTTAAGTCAAAGTCGCTTTCCTTGGCGTCAAACTTCAAAACCAAACTGATTCTTACAGCTATTGTAGTACTCGATAGCTGTCTTTTCTATTCCATCTGGGAATGGTTCAATAGCTATACCAGTTAGTCTAAATCCTGGGTTCTCGTTCTTCTGTCCAGCAAAGAGACCCATATATGTTCCCATGCTGCCAACGGTTGTGATTACGCGTGGATCTTCTAACTTCATTTCCTTAAGCTGCTTATCTAGCTCAAGAGCGCAGTCATAGTAACCGAGCATGCCGATATTGTTTGAACCGCCAGTGCAGATGAAGTAAACTTTTTTTCGCCTTTGTCTTCCCATTCCTTAGTAATCTTCGCAAAAGCTTCTTCAGCAACTTCCTGCTTGGTTCTTGTGCCATCGTTATGAACGAGGTAGACATTGCAGTTCATGATGCCATCTAGTATCAGATTAGCAGAGATCTCACCCGGATATTCATCAACAGCGACAATTGCTGATTTTAGTCCATAGCGAGCAGCTGATGCGGCAGTAAGTCTTCCGTGATTAGTCTGTGCACCACCTGTAGTTAGAAGCATTGTAGCACCCTGGTTCAAAGCATCCTTAACAAGGTACTCAAGCTTACGTAACTTGTTTCCGCCAGTTCCAAGCGCTGTTATATCGTCTCTCTTGAGATATAGATTTATTCCTGGATCCTCGGAAACGTTCTTGAGATATGTGATCTGTGAAGGCTGCATCAAAATATTAACCTTATCATGTCCGTAAAGCATAGCATAAGCTCCTTTCAGATAATAACTATATAATTAAATAAATAATATCATACTTTGATGAATAATATAATACATAGAAAAAATATTTGTTCTACAGGTATGTATAATAATACAATTAGGATATAATGTGATACAATAGCTGTATAGATGAGTATTTTTACTAAAAAAATGAACATGAAGTTCAAATCGTATTTTTATAATGTAATCATGGGATTACACAAGTATGGAGGTGTACTATGAAATCACGCGAAATCCTAAACAACCCATTTCTAAATAAGGGAACTGCTTTTACCATGGAAGAGCGTAAGAAACTTGGTCTTATTGGGACTACTTCCACCATATGTTCAGACTATAGAGGAGCAGGCTGCACAAACTTATGCACATATGGAAAAGAAGGAGAGTATGTTGGAGAAGCGTCTATTTCTAATGGAAATCTTCAATACAAATCGTACTCTTTTTCTATTATCTATTTTCACAACATCTAGAGGAGTTTAACCCTATTGTTTATGATCCAACAATTGCTGAGACCATAGAAAACTATAGTGACCTCTTCGTGGATCCTCAGTATGCTGGATATCTAGATATAAACCATCCTGAATATATTGAGGAGACGCTTAGAAATGCAGCAGGTAATCGTAATATACGCCTCATAGTTGTTACAGATGCTGAGGAAATTCTTGGAATAGGTGATTGGGGAACAAATGGTGTAGATATCTCAGTAGGCAAAGCTTATGGTTTACTCAGGAGCTGCTGGTATTGATCCGTCTATGGTGCTTCCTTTGGTAATAGATGCTGGAACTAACCGTAAAGCACTTCTTGAAAATCCTAACTATCTAGGAAATCGCCATGAGCGTATTACGGGAGACAAAATACTATAATTTTCATAGATGAGTTTGTTCAGACTGCAGAAAAGTTATTCCCTAAGCTATATCTACACTGGGAAGATTTTGGACGCTCAAATGCAGCAAACATACTAGAAAAATATCGCAAGAAAATCCCTACATTTAACGATGATATTCAGGGAACTGGAATAGTAACTCTAGGTGGTCTATACGGAGCTCTGGAAATATCAGGTGAGAAGCTGACTGATCAGGTATATGTGTGCTACGGTGGTGGTACGGCTGGAGCTGGTATTGCATCACGTGTACTTAGAGAGATGGTAAATGAAGGACTTTCGGAAGAGGAGGCTTATAAACATTTCTTCATGGTAGATAAGCAAGGGCTCCTATTTGACGACATGGATGATCTAACTCATGAGCAGAGACCTTTTGCAAAGAAGCGTTCTGATTTTACAAATGCTGAAAAGCTCACAGACCTTCTAGAAGTAGTTAAAACCGTAAAGGCAACTATTTTGGTAGGAACATCGACAAATCCTAATTCTTTCACTAAAGAAATAGTGGAGGCTATGTGTGAGAACTCTGCTCATCCAATGATTTTTCCCACTTTCTAATCCAACAAAGCTTGCTGAAGCAAGTGCTGAAAATCTTATCAAATGGTCGGATGGAAAGGCTTTTTGTTGCAACAGGAATACCAGCTGATAATGTTTCATATAAAAGGTGTGGAACATGTAATTGGTCAGGCAAATAATGCTTTGATATATCCAGGTCTAGGACTAGGAATGTTAGCATCAGAGGCAAGCCTTTTGACAGATGAGATGATAGGTGCTGCAGCTCGCTGCCTTAGGTGGAATTATAGATATGAAAAACCAGGTGCTCCTGTATTACCTCCATTTAAGTATGTTGCTGAGGTTTCAATAAAGGTAGCTGAAGCAGTTGCTAATAAGGCTCAGGAGCAAGGACTTGCACGCTGCGAGGAAAAGGATATGGCAAAGGCAGTACATGAACTTAAGTGGTACCCTAAGTATCGTTAATAATTTATAGTTTGCTTATAAAGTGTGCCAACGAGACCTTGTCTCTTGGCACGCATGCTTAATATTCTCGGTATGAAGTAAAGAAAAGGTTTTTTATGAATATATTTACTAACATCTATAGAGAGTATAATTCCGATTATAATTATAATCGTATTAGGATATGTACTTCAGTGTCGTGGATGGTTTGAGGATAGCTTTGGAGCAAATCTATCACGCCTAATTATGAATGTTGCGCTTCCTGCATCAATCTTTGTTTCGGTTATGAAGTATCTCACACTAGACAAGGTGATAAGTCTTTCAGGTGGTTTGATATATACATTTGGAGCATTCATATTAGGTTATATAGTAGCCTTTATCACTGTAAAGGTGTTCAAAGTTAGGCCTGGTCGAAGAGGCACTATGATTAATACTTTTGTAAATGCAAATACTATATTTATTGGATTACCATTAAACATAGCTTTATTTGGAAATGAGGCACTTCCTTATTTCTTGATCTACTATATTACAAATACTGTTTCAACTTGGACATTGGGAGTTTATCTAATGACAAGCGATAGCAAGACTGGTAAGAATGAGGGCGCAAGTAAGTTTGATTGGAAGAAACTTCTTCCTGCTCCACTAGTTGGATTTTTGATTGCTCTAGTATTTTTGGTTATTAAAATTCCGGTACCTAGCTTTGCAACTAGCACTCTAACATATATAGGTAATCTGGTAACGCCACTGTCTCTCCTATACATTGGTATAGTTCTATCAAAGGCAGGACTAAAAACCATTACTTTAGATAGAGATACAATCATAACATTAATTGGAAGGTTTATACTTGGACCTGCTGTTATGATTGCACTTCTAACTTTGACTGCAAAAAGGAATGCCTACAGCTGAGTATAGGACTTTTGTAATCCAGTCTGCCGCTCCAGCACTTGCAGTACTACCAATCCTTGCTCATCAAGGCGATGGAGATGTAGAGTTCTCGACAAATGTTGTAACTATAAGTACGATTTTATTTTGTAATAGTTGTACCTATTGTTGATATGATATTGGGATAATGGAACTTTATGAATAAGATTATTGAAACTCTAAAAAAATGGAAAAACCTGATTAAGCTTGTCTTATTCATGTCAATAGGAAGCCTTGTTATCATAGAAATTATTAGGATGTTTAAGTCCATTTCTATCGATGAAGTAACAAGTACGATAGGAACTATAGCACCTGAGAAGGTTGTATTCCTATTTGTACTGGGATTTACCGCAGTATCACCAATGTTACTTTATGACTATATCCTGAACAAGGAACTAAAGCAAAGTCCAAGGCTTTCATATCTTATCGAGACAAGTTGGACAATCAACACGCTGAATAATATGATTGGATTTGCAGGTCTTGTTGATGTTGGACTAAGGTATTCATTTTATGCTGATGAGGAAAAACCAGATGCAAGCATGCAGGCAATATCTCGCGTTATACCATATTTTATGAGTGGTTTTTCATTTATGTCACTCATAGCGCTAGTTTTGATTACAGTTTTTCCTAGCTCATCAGATATACATCGCTACTGGCCTGCACTACTTGCAGCAGCGCTTTACCTACCTTTCATTCTTTTTATCTCAAATAGAAAGAGCTTGACTTACTTTGGGCAAATGAAAGGAAAGACTACCATAGCTTTATTTCTGTCATCAGCGATAGATTGGATTTGTGTAAGCAGTTTTTCATATTAGTGGGAAGATGTTTAGGTTATTCACTACCAATCTCTGAGTTAGTCCCATTATTTATGATTTCCATTACTGTCGGCATCATGTCAATGATTCCAGGAAGTTTAGGAAGTTTTGATTTAGTAATGGTAACAGGACTTGTTAGTCTTGGACTTGACAAGGTGCAGGCACTTAGCTGGATATTCGTATACAGACTGTTTTTATTATATGTGTCCATTTGCAGTAGGGGTGATATTATTTATCAAAAATATGGGTGGAAAAATAAATGAAAAATATCTTGGAATCCCTAAAAAAGTTCTGGAGTCTCTATCCATTAAAAATATTAGTTTGGGGATTTAGGATTTTTGCTATATTCCTCATAATATCTGCAATCGTTCCACAGGAATTAAGTCATATACCAATATTAAAGGAACTTAAGCCTGTAGAGGGACAGTTTATTTGGCAATACCCATGTATACTTTTAGGCATAGTGTATTTTCTAGTAGCAAGATTGATTGCTCGCAACTTGAAGATAGTGCCAGTTATTACCACAATAATAGGGGCATTAACTTTGATTTACCTAAATATAGGGGTCTACTCTATACCAAGTAGTATATTTCTTTTTGGCTTTGATAGCACTTTACCTGGTGGAACAGGAGGGAGTTTGATCGTATAAGCTATATCTATGCATGGGAGGATATAGTAAAGGACTTTGGTGCAATAGGTATAGTATTAATCACTACGATTGTTTTGCTTGCTCGAATTGACTCACATCACCTAGGAAGCTTTTATCATACGAAATACTTTGTATCACATTGGCTAGGTCTTTTAATCATGGCTCTTATTATAGTTGTAGTTTATCGCACGATTTTTACGCCTAATAAGAAGAGATGATGCTGTTTTTGGATGTGAATTTGATAAGCAAAGGTATATAAATTTCCTAGCTACAATTGATAATATAAATCCAAACGCTGCACTTGCATTTTTAGGTGATAAATATCTATATTGGTATCAAGAGGATGGAGTGGATAGAGCAGTTTTTCAATTCGCAATGGAAAACAACAAATGTGTTGTAATGTCCGATCCAATATCGCAACCAGGATATCTAGATCAGGCAATATCCAAAATACTAGCTGACGCTGAACTTGCAAATATATCAGTAGTTTTCTACGAAGTAAATCAAGAATCAACGCTCGTACTTCATGATTACGGATACGATTTCATGAAATTCGGAGAGATGGCACATGTTCCATTAGAGAGTTTCACTTTAGAGGGGAAGGCAGGCAGAAAGTTCAGAACAGCTGTTAACAAACTAGAGAACAAAGGTTATACATTTGAGGTGGTAGAACCTCCTTTTGATGATAAATTAATGGATAATCTTAGAAAAAAATATCAGATAGTTGGCTAGATGGACGTCAAGAAAAAGGCTTTTTCTCTAGGATATTTTGATGAAGAATATATAAAGCTTGCGCCTGTTGCTATCGCAAAGGATGAGAATGGGGAAATACAAGCCTTTGTGACATTTATCGTAGTAAATAATAAAACGATTTCTGGTATAGATTTGATGAGATATGATTTACATAAATCGCAAAATGGCATAATGGACTATCTTTTTATAAAGATTATGAGTTATTTTAAGGAGCAGGGAGCTTGTAATTTTGACCTAGGCATGGCGCCTTTATCAAATGTAGGAAGAGCAAAAGCATAGCTTCATGCATGAAAAAAATAGCCTACCTAATATATGCCTTTACAAAATAGGTTCTATTCTTTTAATGGTCTAAGACAGTATAAGCAAAAGTTCGGACCTGTATGGGAGCCTAGATATGTCGCCTATCCAAAGAACACATGGTTGCTCATCGACATGAGTTGGTATATATAGAGTAGACAATAGAAAGGTTAAAAAGGATATCCTAGCTTAATAGAACTAAATAATACGGGGGTAATATGCTAGAGTTAAAAAAATATAACAAAGATATATAACAGTGGGGCAGGTGCACAAAAGGCGCTGGACAATGTTTCCATATCATTTGCTGGTCACGAATTTGTTTCCATACTAGGAGCAAGTGGTAGTGGAAAAACGACGCTTCTCAATTTGATAGGTGGACTTGACGGTTACGATGAAGGAGAGATGATAGTCGACGGCACATCGACAAAATCCTTTAGGGACAAGGACTGGGATAGCTATAGAAATGGAACAATCGGATTTGTATTCCAAAAGCTATAACTTGATTAGTCATCTTTCTGTGCTTGAAAAATGTAAAGCTTGCGATGTCGATTTACGGTATATCGAGCAGGGAAAGCAAGGAGAAGGCGACTGAGGTACTGAAGCAGGTCGGACTTGCTGATCATATGAATAAAGAAGCCCTAACCAGCTATCCGGTGGACAGATGCAGAGGGTAGCCATTGCCCGTGCCCCTTGTCACAGACCCTAAGATTATACTTGCAGATGAGCCAACAGGTGCACTCGACAGCAGTACAAGTGCTCAGATTATGGATTTGATCAAGGAGATTAGCAAGGATAAGCTTGTAATCATGGTTACTCATAACCCTGAGATAGCAGAAAAAAATACAGCGACCGTATTATTCGCCTTTCAGATGGTGTTGTTATTGAGGATACAGCGCCAAATACTGAGACTGAAGATAGCGAGTACAATTCGCCTAAGACATCTATGTCCTTTGCTCAGGCGATAAATTCTAGCTTCAAGAACCTGCTCACAAAGAAGGTCAGAACAGTTCTTACGACAATTGCAGCAAGCATTGGAATTATAAGTATTGCAACCGTAATGGCTATATCATCTGGAATGAACAGCTATATCAAAACAACTCAGGAAGATACTATTGCGACCATGCCTGTCATAATCTCAGCAGTAGACTCAAAGAAGATTCTCAGAACAGCACCTCCAAAAGTAAATCAAAGCAAGGAAATCAAACTAGCTGAAATGGGAAGCCTCCACCTAAATAGATATACAGAAAATGCTCTAGGGGGAGATGACGGAGACTTCATATCCTATATGAAAAAGCATGCGGGCAAGTACTATAAGAGTCTAGAGTACAGTACAGGATATATGCTCAAGGCTCTGACTAAGGATGAAAATGGCAAGATACAGTCTGTTCAGGAAAATGAAGTAAAGACAATCTTCAATACCATAAGTAACTTCGCCGTTCTTCCAGCTGACGAGAAGACTATAACCAATGACTACGACTTGCTGGCTAGTAAATCGGGAAAATTCAAATATCCTTTGGAAAACGAAGCCATTCTCTTTGTCGGTGCAGATGGAACGCTGAGCGAGACACAGCTTGAGCTTCTAGGCTACAGCGGAAGAAAAGAGCATCAAGCCTGAGGAACTCATAGGCAAGAAATTTAAGGTTTTGACAAACAACCAGTATTTCCGTCAATTTGGTGATGTTTTCATTCCAAATGAAATTACAGATGGTCTATACGAGGAGGGAAAGGATCTAGAGATTACTGCAGTTATGAGACTTAACGATAGCTCAAAGAACTCCTTTAATGGTCTAATTGGATATAACAGAAAGTTCCTAGATACTATGCTAAACTCAGAAAAATTCTGACATAGTTAAGGCTCAAGAAAATAGCAAGAGCAAAAAAGTGTAATAGGTGGAAGCGGAGATTCACTGACAGACGAGAGATATCAAGAGATTATGCAGCAGCTTGGTGGTGATAGCACGCCCTAAGAGCATAAGTTTCTATGCTAAGACCTTTGATGATAGAGAAAAATATAATTAACACCATATCAAAGTTCAACAAGGACCTTGAGAAGAAGTATGGAAAGAATAGCAATGACTATCAAAGATATGCTATTTCATATACTGATACAGCAAAGATGATAACTAAGGCATTTGGGGATATTATTAATTCGATAACATTCATTTTGATTGCGTTTTCTGCTATTTCTCTGCTAGTATCATCTGTTATGATAGGAATTTTGATATACGTTTCAGTTGTAGAAAGAACAAAGGAGATAGGAATTCTGCGCGCTCTAGGAAGCCGAAAAGAAGGACGTGTCGAGAATATTCAATGCAGAAGCTGGAATTCTCGGATTTACATCGGGCGTTCTAGGTGTTGCTGTAGCTACAGCGCTTACAGTTCCTATTAATAAAGCTTGTGGCAAAGTCACTGAGATATAAGTGGATTTAATGCTAGCGTTAGCCCTAGCACAGCTGTTTCTTTGATAATACTTAGCGTTGTGCTCACTTTGATAGCCGGATTTATTCCATCGAGAATAGCAGCAAAGAAGAATCCTGTGGAGGCTTTGAGAACAGAATAAAATTTTTTTAAACCATTTCATAAAGAATTCATAAATACAACTTAATATGGTAGATAAGAGGATGTTTACTTGGGAGATTAGGCTAGAATTATAGGTTCCGAGGGGTTTGGAATCTAGACAGTACCCAGAGCCGTGGGGACGGCGACTAAGTGGAGGCAATCATGACTAAGAATGCTTTAGCATATATCAGCCGAAAAGAGAAACAGAAGCTTGATTGCATTTATTCTCATAGCTTTGGTGCTGTCATCTCTTTATTCCTGTTTCTATGTCGCAAAATCAATTGGCGCCGTAGAAAAAAATCTATCTATAAATTATCGAATTCATCTATTTCCATAGCTAGTAAGAATGCTAAGGGAACATTTCATATAAAGAATCTAAGTTCTTTAGATTCTATCAGCAATATCGAAGAAATTACAGCAGAATATGCAGGCACTGCAAAGCTGACAATTGGCAGCGTTTTTGACGGTGCGCAAAAAATCCAGCGAGACGATTTGCCGCAGGAGCTAAATAATCTCGTGTCCATCCATGCCGTTACGGAAAGTAGAAGAAATCTACTATTTCGTAGCGGTGCTTTTTGTTGAAGATGGACGCGCTCTAAAGGAAGGCGATAAGTATAAGATTCTCGTACACAAAGAGCTAGCAAAGAAGAACAGCTGGAAACTACACGATAAGGTAAGCTTATCCATATTTAAGGACGAGGCGTATAGCGACGCTTCGCAAGCTAAGACTTTTGAGATAGTTGGTATCTTCAGCGGTAAGACGACAGAGCAGTATACAGGACTTTCATCTGACCTGAGCGAAAACATGGTATTTACAGATTACTATGCAAGCCAAAGGGCACTTGGTCTATCAAAGGATGATGAAATTGCAACAAGCCTAAGGCTTTATGTAAAAGATGCACAGCAGCTAGACAAGGTCAAGGAAGATATCAAAGCTCTTGATATCGACTGGTCAAAATATGAGATAATCAAGGACTCCAAGGCTTTTGAACAGGCATCGGGCGCGGTTTTGAGCATGAAGCATATAATCAGATTGATTTCGGCCCTGATAGTTATTGGCGCCATAGTTGTTCTCACTTTGATACTCATTCTATGGATAAGGGAGAGAACCTACGAGATAGGAATATTGCTTTCAATAGGATTTAGCAAGTTTAGGATAATGAGCCAGTTCATACTTGAGCTAGTGTTCATATCGCTTCCTGCTTTGATAGTGGCCTTGCTTTCGGGAAGCAGTTTTGATATCACAGCTTCTAGGAGCTATTGTCACAGATGAGAGCGCTTTTGTTCAGGGAGGACTTTACCAGCAGGGATTTGGACTCGATAATATCACAAGTCTATTACAGTGCTATGCAGTACTGATAGGAATAATCGTTATATCTGTTGTCGCAGCTTCGGCTACGATACTGGTTAAAAACCGAAGGATATTCTATCAAAAAGTTAGTTAGGAGCAATGATGAATATTTTTAGAAGCAAAAAATTTAAGCTACAATTATGCAAACTCAAAGGAAAAGGTTTTTATCATCAGTAAACCAGGGCTTTGAGGAGGGAGGATTTTACGCGATTATTGGAAAGTCAGGCGCAGGAAAATCGACATTTTTTTGTCACTACTTGCTGGGCTTGACTCGCCGCAGGGAGGAGAAATCCTATTCCGTGGTGAAAATATTGAGAAAGAAGGATATAGCAAACATAGGAGAGATAATATCTCGCTAGTATTTCAGAACTACAATCTCATTGAGTATCTTACACCCCTTGAGAATATCAGACTCGTGAATAAGCACGCGAGCGAAGATATACTGCTTGAGCTTGGTCTAGACAGAAACCAAATAAAGAGAAATGTTCTTAAGCTATCGGGCGGTCAGCAGCAGAGAGTTGCCATTGCAAGAGCTTTGGTATCTGAAGCGCCAGTAATACTTGCGGATGAACCTACAGGAAATCTCGACCAGGCTAGCTCAAAAGGAAATTATTGATCTCTTCAAGAGACTTGCAAAAAGAGAAACAAATGCGTTATTGTCGTTACTCATAGCAAGGATATTGCAGATGCAGCAGACGTAGTGCTAGAAATAAGCAATAAGAAGCTTAAAAGAAAGTAGTTTGGAGGTTAGCTGTGATTAAGAATGCTTTTACATACGTATGGAGAAAGCCGCTTTGAGAACCATTGTCATCTTCCTTGTAATTCTATCGATGTCGACACTATCGATGATTGGATTATCTATCAAAAGATGCAACGGATAAGGCTTCAAACGAAACCTTTTAAGAACATAACAAATAGCTTTTAGTATGGAGATCGATAGATCCACAAATCCTGGAACCCCCGAGGTGGCGGAAATGTTAGGGGACAGGATATCAAAAATCTCTGAAATGGATGAAATAGATGGCTACGTCAAGAGAATTGGAAGCGTAGCAGACCTAGTGAACTACGACCTAATCGAAACAGATGAAACCAAGGCAAATTCTTCTCCTGAAAGAGCAAAAGAACTTTGGACGCGCGGTGATGATAACTGGCGTAAATGATTCAACACGCGAAACGAAGTTCGTATCAGGGCGTTTACACTTGTAGAGGGTAGCCTTTAGTTCAGGATGATAAGTATAAGATTTTGATGCACAAGGACCTTGCTGCTAAGAACAATCTCAAGGTGGGAGATAAGATAAAACTTAAATCAAATCTCTTTGATGCAGATAATGAAAAAAGCTAATGAGACTGTAGAGGTTGAAATCAAGGGACTCTTTGATGGACACAACAATGGAGGCGTAAGCGCAGCGCAGGAGCTTTATGAGAACAATATAGTATCGGATCTTCACACAGCAGCTAAGGTCTATGGAAACACTGAGGATACAGCAGTTTACATGGATGCAACATTCTTTGTAAAGGGAGATAAGGACTTAGATAAGGTCATGGAAAAGGTTCAGGAGCTAGATATTGACTGGAGCTATTTCACTCTAGTCAAGAGTTCATCTAACTATCCAGCGCTTCAGGAGTCGATTTCAGGTGTATATGGACTTGCCAATAAGCTGTTTGCCGGCGCTTTTGATATTTTGCAGGACTTGTAGTTTCCTTCTTCTATTCCTATGGATAAATGCGAGAAAAAAGAGATTGCAGTATTGCTTTCAATAGGTATATCAAAGGGCAAAAATTTTCCTTCAGTTTGCTTCTGAGCTAGTATTTATCTCGATTCCGGCATTTGCCTGCTCATATTTTTGAAGCATCATACCTAGGCAAGGAGATGGGAAACAGAATTCTCAAAGAAGGTTACAGGGATGTATCAAAGAGACTTGCAGGAGAATCATCTGGAACCCAGCTTGGTGGCGGTGCCGAAGTAGATGGATTCAATAAGACGCTCACTAGCCTAGACATAGAGGTAGGCATGAAAATCTTCATCCATGTTGTTATATTCATGGTGGTGATTCTAGCAATTTCACTTTTGATATCTTCATTTAACGTCCTAAGGAAAAAGCCAAAAGGATTTGCTAACAGACATTAAGTAAGGAACAAAAATGACGAATGCCGATGTTTATTCTATCGATGTTCGTCATTTTGTATTATAATCTAAATATATGAATTTGTGACAATGAGGTAATAGTATGAAAAATACTGGTTGTTGAAGATGACAAGATGATAAGGGAAGGTATCTGCGAATACATGTCTGAGTTTGGCTATGAGATGGTTCAGGCAGAGGACGGAAAAATGGCACTAGAGCGTTTTGATACTAATGATATAGGACTTGTGGTGCTAGATATACAGATTCCTTTTATGAGCGGACTTGAGGTTCTCAGAGAGATAAGAACTAGGAGCATGGTTCCTGTTTTGATGCTAACTGCCTTCGGCGATGAGGAGTACGTGATAGATGCTTTTTCAAACCTAGCTGATGGATACATGGAAAAGCCTTGTTCTCTTCCTGTGCTAAAGGCAAGGCTAGAGTCTATGATCAAAAGGTACTCGTCTCAGTCAGAAAGCTTCAAATACGGAAATGCTGAGGTTGACTTCATAGGCTATACGGCCAAACTAAACGGTGAGCCAGTCGATATCAAGGCTAAAGGAACTCGAAATCCTTAGAGTTTCTTCTCAATAACGAGGGTCAGGCTCTGACGAGAATGCAGATTATCGATAATGTTTGGAAGGAGTCAGAGGAAATTCCTTTTGATAGAGTCATCGATGTATATGTCAAGGAACTCAGAAAAGAAGCTCGAGTTAGACTGCATAGTTACAATTAGAAATGTAGGATATAAATTAGAGAGAAAATGAGAAAATTTAAAGATACTCCCAAAAATATTTTTTTGCAGATATTTATCATCATTAATATACTGATAATCGTGATTCATCTGTCGGTGTATTTGATTTTTCCAAAGTCGTATCTAGAAACCCGTAAGCACGAGGTTGATATTAAGGCAGACGAAATTGCTCTTAGTATGAACGGAAAAGACCTTAAATTTGTCATGCAGGCACTTGAATTTTACTCAAATAACAGTGAGATTAAGGCTTATATCAAAGGCATAAAAAAAGCGATAACAGTATCAAGGTAGAGGAAGATATAGACGTAGATTATTATAGCGATGAGAACTCGGTTATTTTAGAGGAAAGAGATATTAAGCTTAGGATGGCAAAAATAACCCTACAGTTTGTTTCATCTGAGAACATGCAGGAAGATGCAAAACACCTCACATTAAAGCTTTCTTCCTTATTCAATTTTAGTATCGGTGCTTTTCTCAATGATAGTTTCATATATTTTTGCCAGATCCATAAGTAAGAATGTAAACGAAATAGTAGCAGTCTCAGAGAGGATGGCAAATTTAGATAGAGAAGCACGCTTAGAAATAAAAAAAGCGAGGATGAAATTGGACACCTCAAAAAGCAGCTAAACATGCTATATGAAACCTTGCTTGGACTCATAGATGACCTAGAAGAGAAGAATGAAGAGATAACTAGACTGAGCAAATTGAGGTACGACTTCTTCAGAGGACGTTCTCATGAGCTAAAAACACCGCTCGCTTCACTTAAGATAGTTCTCGAAAAACATGAAGTACAATATTGGCAAGTACAAGGACAAGGATTTCTACATAGGCGAGTGCATAAACATGGTAGATGAGCTAAACCACAGTATATCTCAGACCCTCTCTATTTCTAGCTACGACCAGCTAAGAAACGACGAAGAAATGCTAGTCATAAAGGATTTGATTTCTGATGTTGAGAAGAAGTATTCGGCGCACATAGAAAAGAAAAACTTACATCTTGATATCAAACTTGGCGATGAAAAGCTATACATAGGCAGAACGGCGCTTAAGATAGTTTTATCAAACCTTATGAGCAATGCAACAAAGTACAATGTAAATGGTGGTAAGATAAATATTGGTGTGAAAGATGGCTGGCTCTATGTAGAAAACACTGGAGAAAATCTAGGCGAACTTAATCTAGATAGAATTTTTGAAATCGGTTTTAGCCTGGACAAGGAGAATGGAAACGGCATAGGCCTATATGTTGTTTCAAACATCCTCATAAACTACGGAATCGAGCATAAGATTGAAATGAATGGAGATAGATTCATATTCTAATCAAGCTAAATGCGTAGATAATAAGAAATATTTATAAGGCGTATTAAAAATTGTTAAGGCGGGCTCGCAAATGCAAAGGCTGCCTTTTTTTGTTGACAATCATAAATCTGTGTATATAATAAAATAGTTAAAAAAATTTTGAAGTGGAGGGATATATGTTTTAAGGTTGAAGAAATAAAGAAATCCTTTAAAGATAAAGAAGTTCTGAAGGGGGTAAGCTTTTTCTGTAGAAGAAGGTGACAGAGTCGCTTTGCTCGGTAACAATGGTGCTGGAAAAAGTACTTTATTTAAGATAATATCCGGACAACTCATAGCAAATTCGGAAGTGTGAGCACAAAGCTGGATTTCCAGACTGAGATCGGTATGATGCCACAAGGTGATATTTTTGATTGATGATCTTACGGTTTTTAGATTTAGTTATCTTTAAAAACACAGATGAATAAGCTCAATAATGTGGACTATGACGCCTTACTTGCTATGGTGGACCTGGGGGAGCATAGAAATCAGTATGTAGGTGGATTATCCGGTGGTCAAAAAAGAAGGCTTTCTCTTTTACTAACAATCTTAAATTCACCTAAACTTATATTCCTAGATGAACCTACAACAGGAATGGATTTAGAGTCAGTTGATAATTTTTGGAAACTGCTTGATGAGCAGAAGTTTACATCGGTAATTGTCACACATGACTTCAATCAAATTGACCATTTCTTTACAAAGGTTTTAATTTTGAAAGATGGCAGAATTGCAGCAAGTGATGCAGTCGATAAGATTCATGCAGATGGCAAGACCATAGAACAGTATTATAGAAAATGTAGAAAAGGAGGCATAATCATGATTATGAAAATACAGCTAAAGAGCAAGTCCTTAGAAATAAGAGATTTCTAATATTTACAATCTTTGTTCCTGTTATATGGTATATTTTTATCTACAATGTGCAGAAGGGAATAGTTCCAAACATCATGTTTGGTATTGCAGTTTTCATCGGTATTATCGGAAACAGCATGGCTACATTCAGTAAGAGAATTTCATCTAACATAGAGTTTTTTTCTCATTTGAATCAAAGTTCACAAAGTACAGCGTTAAGAGATATCTATTAGACCGAGACCATAGTGCAGGTAGTTCTGAACACATTGATCTTTCTAGTAGTGCTTGCAGTAGCAGTTGCCTTGTTTAAATTTCAAATAACTGGAGAACTTGCAATTCAGTTCTTCTTGTTAACAATCATGGGAATTTATTTTAGCATGATTGGATTCGTAGTTGGTGTTAGACTCGAGCCTAAGATTATAGATACAGTTAGTTTTTCCGCTTATAATATTAGCTGCAATGACTGTTATACCGTTTGCAAGCTTTGGAGCTGAAGGAAGCTTCATGACAATTATAAGTAAGATACAGATGATATTCCCGGGCTATTACTATAGCGAGATAATAAATGCAATTTCAGCATCAAAGGCTATAGAACTTAAGGACCTAGCTCTGTTTGTTGGAACGTTCATATTAAATTTAATTCCGCTATACTTCCTAGTACCTAAGACAAAAATCATAAAATCAAACTAGGATATAAGATAATCAAACACTGATCGCAAGATGATATGTACCCTCTTTACTGGACACCCAGTAAGGAGGGTATTTTCATGCGTTACAGTCATGAGTATAAGTTAGAGTGTATTGAGCTATATCGACAAGGAATATGGCCTGAAACACCAGAAGGAATAAAAACATCAAACTTTCATCAAATGGTTCGATACTGGGTTCGTATCGAAGAACAAAATGGACCAGATGCATTAAAGCACTTAGGTAATAACAAAGTGTGGACCCCTGAAGCGAAATATGAATTAGTTGCTAAAGTATTAGCAGGACAATCCAACAAGTCAGTTGCTGTTTCTGCAGGTATAAATAATGGAATGCTATATACCTGGGTTCGCAAATACAAAGAATTAGGTTACAATGGTCTTGTGAATGAAAAGAAAGGTCGCAAGAGCAAGAACCCTGATATGAAAAAAAGAAAACAGATTGAACCCAAGCCTTTAACTGAATCAGAACGTGAAGAGTTAATCAGACTAAGAGCAGAAATTGCGGCAATGAAAGCTGAGATTGAAGTAGTAAAAAAGGATCGCCTTGAGACAAGAAAGATGGGCTGCGCAACTCAAGGCGAAAAAAGCAGCAATCATCAAAGCGCTCAGAGAAGAAGGATACCAATTAAAGCACCTACTAAAAGGTTTAAATATGCCTAAATCAACTTACTACTACGAAATCAGTAAAGTTGATACTGTAGGCTTTAGAAATGCTGAACTCACTGAAGAAATCAAGAAAATATTTGATCAGCATAAAGGCAGATATGGTGTGAGAAGAGTGTATAGAGAGCTCTTAAGACGTGGAAATATTGTTAATCACAAAAGAGTACAACGCATCATGCATTCCCTTGGATTGCAAGGCAAAAGACCTAAGGAAAAGTATCACTCATTCAAGGGTGAAGTAGGTAAAGTAGCACCAAACATAATAGATAGGGACTTTACAGCAACAGCACCACTTCAGAAGTGGACAACTGATGTATCTCAGTTTAACTTTTCATGGGGAAAGTGTTATCTTTCTCCGATAATTGACATGTACACAAATGAAGTTATTTCATATGATTTATCGATGAGTCCAAACCTAAAATCAAATCAAGAGAATGTTAGAGATGGCATTTAAAAAGTTCAAATCACTTACAGGATTAATATTTCATTCAGATCGAGGATGGCAATATCAACATAATTACTATCGTCAGGAACTAAAAAAACAGAGGAATTATCCAATCAATGTCTAGGCGTGGCAATTGCATAGATAATTGCATTATGGAAACATTCTTTGGACGTCTAAAGAATGAAATGTACTACGGCTACGAGAAAGAATATGAATCATTTGAGAGCTTTTCAAAAGCACTAGATGAATACATAAGTTATTACAACAATGAAAGAATACAAAGAAAAAAACAAAATGGATGCCACCTGTAAGGTACAGGATAACATCCATGTGTTCCGCTTAGTTCATAACATGTGTCCAGGATTCGGGTACATATCAAGTCAATTAACAGGGTTTTTGTGATTCCTTATTTAAATGTCTTTGAGTGAATTACTCTATAAAGCTTAATATCGCTTCTCTTTACCATAGCATCTTCAGTTTCTGCTTCTCCATACTGGTTGTCGTATGGGTCATATCGATAAAACTTTTTAGGGACAGTGAATTCCTCCTGAATGTCAGTGTTGAAAATAAGTCTATAAGGATCGATATTTCCAAAGTAGAACTGACAATCTTCTTCTGAACCTCTGCGAACAGCACCGCCACCAAATGATGGATCAACAGGTCTAAACCCTATGCCTCTAAAGTAAACAGCAGCCCAGTCGTGAGCACCACCGCATTCTCCATCAGTTACAACACCGGACTGCCATCTAGCAGGGATGCCATTATATCTGCAAAGTGTAATCAAAAGAGATGCCTGAAGTCCGCAGTCGCCTCTGCCTCTCAGTGCAAAGTAGCCTGGAAGCCAGTCAATAGCAGCATAATCGCGAACATAAGCATATCTATATTTGTGAGTGATAAAGTCGAAAAATCTTCTTTGCAATTACAGTCTTATCAGTCTCATCACCAACTATCAAAGCAGAAAGTTCTTTTTATGAAAGGTGTGAATACATAGTGAGGTGCTTTCTCGGAAAGGTCGCTCTCCAGAATCTGCTTCCTGAGCTCAGCTTCCTCAGCTTCGCTTACCTTTGCTCCAGCAGAAACAATATCATCAAAGCTCAAATATGTCTGAGTCATCTTTGCCTTACATCTTACCTTAAAGCTTTGCTCTTCATTTCCGTCTGCGCTGAAGTGAACTGTTCTTTGAAGTGCGCTCTCAGGTGCGATTTCGCACTCCTTTGATGTACTTACAAGCTCTATATCGCTCATACCTATCCCATTAGGTGAAGGGTAAGGTAGGTGAACAGAAAGTTTCTTGTTCTTTGCTGCCTCAGGATCCACATCTGCGATAAATTCTAGGTCGATAGCTACCTCTGCTGAGCCTGTGATTCTCATGTGGTCTCTTGATTCAGATACTTCTGGGCTCTTATCGTCAGGGTATGTGCTTCCTGGCCAGTTTGTCAAAAGCATGCTTGTGATGAAGAGTGAAGCAACGCTAAAGTCAACATATCGCTTCTCACCATTAACGAAGATGTAGTCGGTATCTCCAGCAAGCTTCTTGAAATCTTCGCTAGAAAATCCCGGCGCATACTCAGCAATCTGTTCGATAAGCTCGCTCTCTGTTAGGGTGTACTCCCTGAGCTTGACATCGGCATTGTGCATCTCTAAAATGATTCTCTTCTTGACTTCCTCTGGAAGGTTTTCTCTATCAAGGTGATACTTTGCTCTCTCTTTAAACTCGTCAAAAATATCCTGCGCCCTTTAGTTTCTCAAGCTCCTCTGGGAGTGGAAAAGAAAGGGATTTTACATAGCTCAAATCCATGGTAATTCTCCTTTTTCTAGCTTATTTAGATACGAATTATTATATACACCTGCTTGACATAAGTCCATAGATATTATATTATTCTATGTGAAAAGAACATCTTTAAGTCGGTACAGAGATGCCGATAAGGTAGTGATAGATCATACGATTTTTGCGCATCTTGTCAGCATGTCTTGACAGGATTTTTTTGTGTCCAAAGTAAGGGTGAGAGCATGGAATTCAAATCACAGCTAATGACAACAGATGAAATTATGAGAGCGCTTCGCAGAATCGCACATCAGATTACCGAGAGAAATAACGGTACTGAAGATGTTGTAATTGTTGGAATTGCAAAAGGTGGTGTTCCCATTGCAAATCAGCTCAGCGAGTTTCTGAAAACAATAGAGCAGCGCAATATTCCAACTGGCGTACTAGATATAAGTGGTCATAGGGATGATATTGAGCCAAATCAGGTTGATGATGCCAAGATTAGTGAATCTGTGATTCCTTGCGATATCAACGGAAAGCATGTTGTCTTAGTTGATGATGTGCTATATACAGGCAGAACCGCAAGAGCGGCCTTTGATGCACTTTTCAGATTTTGGAAGGGCTGGCACCATACAGCTTGCAGTTTTTGATAGATAGGGGACACAGGGAGCTACCGATAAGAGCTGACTATGTAGGGAAAGAACATTCCTACATCACATGTTGAGACAATAAGGATTGACTTTTGATGAGACGGGAACACAGCCCGTAGTAAACATCTATAATCGTTAATAAGTGTTCTATAAGTTATTTTATTATTAAGAAGGAGAAATATATGTCAGACAAAAATGTTAATGAAAATTGGCATTTATGATGCCGAGACAGCTAGGTGTCCCTAAGATGATAATCCTAGGTTTGCAGCACACATTTGCCATGTTTGGAGCTACCATACTAGTACCTATTTTTGACAGGACTAAGCGTAAGCACAACACTTCTCATGGCAGGTCTTGGAACTTTGCTTTTTCCATTTTTCTAACTAAGGGAAAGGTTCCTGCATTCCTCGGTTCATCATTTGCTTTTTCTAGGTGGCTATGGAGCTGTAGCACCTATGGTAAACAGTGCACCAAACAAGGAAATGCTACCATATGCTTGCGGAGGAGTTTTCTGTGCGGGACTTGTATACCTAGTAATGTCAGCTCTGATTAAGGGCTTTGGTGTTAAGCGCGTAATGAAGTTCTTCCCTCCAGTTGTGACAGGACCTATCATTGTGCTATCGGTCTTATCCTTGCACCTTCGGCTATCGCTAACTGTAAGACAAACTGGGTGGTTGCGCTAGTAGCAGTTGTAACAATTATCATCTTCAATATCTGGGGAAAGGGCATGCTCAAGATCATACCTATCATCCCTAGGTGTGGCAGCATCATACACTGTAGCAGCTTGCATGGGAGAAATTGATTTTAGTGCAGCAGCCTCTAGGTCGTGGATAGGTCTTCCGCCAATTCAGATGATGAAGTTTGATGTATCATCAATACTTACAATTATGCCTATTGCTCTTGCAACAATGATGGAGCACATAGGAGATATCACAGCAATCGGTGCTACAACAAAGAGAAACTACATTGCAGACCCAGGCCTTCACAGAACTCTTCTTGGCGATGGACTTGCAACTTGCCTAGCTTCAGCATTCGGTGGTCCTGCAAACACAACATACGGAGAAAACACTGGAGTTCTTGCTCTAACAAAGATCTATGATCCTAGAGTAATCAGAATCGCAGCATTCTTTGCAGTAGGACTTTCATTCATTCCTAAGGTGAGCTTCCTAATCGAGAGCATTCCAGCTTCAACAATCGGAGGAGTTTCATTCATCCTTTACGGAATGATTTCAGCAATTGGTATCAGAAACGTAGTTGAGAACCAGGTTGACTTCACAAAGTCAAGAAACACAATCATCGCAGCTTTGATACTCGTTTGTGCACTTGGATTTAACTCAGTTGGTGGAGCAAGCTTCACAATCAAAGGTGTAACAATCACACTTTCAGGACTTGCTATCGCAGCTATCGTTGGTATCCTAGTAAATGCAATTTTGCCAGGCAACGATTACGAGTTCGGTGAGGATGACGGAACAGAAGAGAAGTTCCAGACATTCAAGATATAAGAATTTTCAGAAACTAAAAAGCCTGCTCAATGCAGGCTTTTTATGTAATTTTTATTATCTGCGCCTATGTCTGCGTCTGCTTTCAGGTGCTTTTTGTTTCTTTTCTTAACGTATATTAAAAGCTAAAATAGCGGCAGCTAAGCTTATAACGAGTATGGACATCAAAGTTGATCCGATGCTGATAGGTTTTGATTTTTTTATCTGCATTCTTAGATGCTACGGTCTTCACAAGCTCAAAACTTGCACTCGGCTCGGCAAAGCCATTGAGATACTGTCTATTTGAAATATTGAGCTTTAACTTTTTGTTCTTAAAGTCGCAGATGAACTTCGGTTTATAGTCTTTTGGAACGCAGTCGTAGAAGTCTTCTTTTACTTCTATTATCTTGCCTTTGACTGAATATTTACCCGCAGATAAAACCTTGCGATATTCATATTTAGCGAAGGCGTCTTCGAGTATAGAGTTTCCAATGAGGTGCCTCATGGATTCTGCAGAGCTATCGCCCCAAACGCTTACACCTAGGACAATCTCTATCATTCTCGTATTTCCTTGCTTTGCCGTGAGGCTGTAATTATATCCCTTTCTGGCAGAGCCAGTTTTGATGCCATCTGCACCAGGAAATGCATATTTTTCTCCAGGAAGGGAGTAGTTATGACCTTCAAAGCGCTCCTCGTATATAGTTCCAGGCTTTGATACGAGATTTGCATTTATCGTGTGGTTTAAAAGGTCAGGATAGTTGGTTACCAGGTAGGGTGCAAAGACAGGCGTAGTCTCTTGCTGAAGTGTGGTTATCAGCATAAGGGTCTCCCTGAAGGGCCCTCTTGACCTAGGAGAACATTTAGGACGCCGATAGGATTGACATACTTGGTATTGACCATTCCAAGTTCCTTAGCTTTGTTATTCATCATTGTAACAAAGGTATCGATGTCTGGTGCCAGAAGGTCCATGAGCATGTAGGTAGCTGCTGCTGAAGAGGGAACTGCGATTAGCTCCATTAACTCACCGACAGTGTATGAGGCTCCTATCTGCATCTTGTTATTGCTGAGGTTGGAATTTGCAGAAACTCTTGCATGTCTTTCCTTAACCGGAACAACTGTGTCAATAGATAGCTTTCCTTCTTTAATTGCGTCGTAGGTTAGCGCTATTGTCATGAGCTTGGACATGCTCGCTGGGGTCCATTCTACCGTACTGTTTTCGTCCCATAGAATTTGTCCAGTTTTGATTTCAGTTATTATCGTACCAGCTGGTGAATATCTTTGGTCTATTGAATATCCCTTGCTATTTGCCACAGCTAATGAACTGCCTGTTGCTGGGCTTCCGTCGACAGTTTCTTTACTGAGCGGTAGTGTTTTGGCGCTCTTGGCATAGCTAGGGGATGGAATACTGTAAATAATAATATAAATATGGATAGAATTATAAGAATGCTTTTGGATGGAAATTACTTTCTCTTTGTGTGCGGTGGATATCCTGTGTCTAAGCATAAAATTCTCCTCTCTATCAAAAAAATAGCTCCTATATTATATCATAATTCTGTCAATACTTATGTGAAAAATCGCGTGAGCATGAAAATGAACAGAAAAAGAATAAATATTTGCATATCAAAAATAAAGAACTAATGTTTACTTTTTTTGTTTGAAATATGATATTATAAATTGGATAGATAAAAAGGAGAGTTTGATATGTCCAAAGCAAAGGAAAAAAAGCAAAGGCAAGGCAGATGAGAATCCTTGATTTTTATGCGCAAGGAATTCGATGAGAAGGGATATGCACCTACGGTTAGAGAGATAGGCGCAGCCTTAGATATTAAGTCTACATCAACAGTGCATAACGATCTTGAGAGTCTCGCGCAGCAGGGTTATGTTAAGAAGGACCCAGCTAAGCCTAGAACTCTTGTAATAGTGGGTAGAGAAACACATAAGCCTGTCAAGGAGCAGAGCTAGAGCCGGTCAATGAAGAGATAATCAATGTACCAGTTGTTGGAACTATAGCTGCAGGTACACCTATAACTGCAGAGCAACATGTAGATGACTGCTTCCCAGTTCCAGCTAGATATGTATCTGGTAACAACTTCATGCTTAAGGTTAAGGGCGAGAGCATGATTAATGCTGGTATATTTGATGGCGATCTTATTTTGGTTGAACAGAGACAGACTGCCCGCAATGGAGAGATTGTTGTCGCAATGGTAGACGGTTTTTGAGAGCGAGGCTACAGTCAAGACTTTCTACAAGGAGAAGGATCACATTAGACTTCAGCCTGAGAACGATGATATGAGCCCAATAATCGTTAGAGACGTCAAGATTCTCGGTAAGGTTAAGGGAGTTTTCCGCTATTATAGCTAATGAGCTAGGGATAAATAAATCACTTGCAATTTAACGCATAACGTGATAACATTGTTTAGTAATTTACTTTTGTTTGGTTTTGCGACACTCCAACGCATTCTCGACAAAAGCGTATTTAATAAAAAAGGAGAAAAGACATGATAACTAAAGATCAGAAAGCTGCAATTATCAGCGAATACGCAACTAAAGAAGGAGATACAGGTTCTCCAGAGGTTCAGGTAGCTGTACTAACAGCAAGAATCAACGATTTGAACGAGCACCTTAAGGTTCATAAGAAGGACCACCACTCAAGACGCGGACTACTTAAGATGGTCGGACAGAGAAGAAACCTTCTTAACTACCTCAAGAACGTAGATATAGAAAGATATAGAAATCTTATTGCTCGTCTAGGCTTGAGAAAGTAGTTATACTAAGTATGTTAGCGAGGTCTAAGACCTCGCTTTTTAGGCAAATCAGATAAAGTGACTGAGATGCCAGAAGTTATTGCCTTGGAATAGGATAAACAGGAAGGAGTTGTTTATTAATGGCAAGATTTACAGATTACAGAACATTTAAGACCGCAGTTGGAGGAAGACTTTTAGAGTTTGAACTTGGAAAGATTTGTGAGCAGGCAAACGGCCAGGTTATGGTTAAGTACGGTGAGTCCGTTGTCAGCGTTACAGTCTGCGCTTCTAAGGAAGCAAGAGAGGATATCGACTTTTTACCTCTTTCATGCGATTACGAAGAGAAGATGTATGCTTCAGGTAAGATTCCTGGAGGATTTATCAGAAGAGAGGGAAGACCTAGCGAGAAGGCAATCCTAAGCTCAAGACTTATGGACAGACCTCTTCGTCCGCTTTTTCCCTAAGGGATACCACAACGACGTAGTAGTTGTTGCAACAGTAATGTCAGTTGACCTTGACTGCGAGACTGATATCATGGCTATGGTAGGTGCATCGGTTGCTATCGCTACATCTGACATTCCATGGGAAGGACCAATCGCTGCAGTAAGAGTCGGCAGAGTTGATGGAAGATTCATCATCAACCCCTACACTTGAGCAGAGAGAGCAGTCAGACATCAACCTAACAGTTGCAGGAACCAAGGATGCTATCATGATGGTAGAAGCCGGAGCTGACGAAGTTTCAGAAGAAGTAATGCTAGATGCTATCTTCTTCGGACACGAAGAAATCAAGAAACTCGTTGAGTTTATTGATGAGATTGTAGCAGAGGTTGGTAAGCCTAAGAAGGAGCTCGTACTAAAGCAGATTCCAGAGGATATCGATGCTGCAGTAAGAGCATATGCTACAGGCAGAATGCAGGAGGCTATTCATACATTTGATAAGCTTGAGCGTCTAGATAACATGGATGCTGTAGAAGTAGAGACAAAGGAACACTTTGCTGAGATTTATCCTGACAACGAGAAGGATATCGCAGCTGTTCTTTACAACATAACTAAGGAATCCGTAAGAAATATGATTCTTGATGAAGGTATCAGACCTGACAATCGTAAGACCACGGAGATTAGACCTGTATGGTGTGAGACTGGACTTCTTCCAAGAGTACACGGAAGCGGACTTTTCACAAGAGGCCAGACTCAGGTAATGTCAACATGCACACTTGCACCTTTCTAGCGAAGCTCAGATGATCGATGGTATCACAGAGCAGACAGAGAAGAGATATATGCACCACTATAACTTCCCAGGCTACTGTACAGGTGAAGCTAAATCACCAAGAAGCCCAGGAAGAAGAGAGATTGGACACGGAGCACTTGCTGAGAGGCGCTTCTTCCAGTAATTCCACCAGTTGAAGAGTTCCCATACGCACTAAGAGTCGTTTCGGATGTACTTTCATCAAAACGGATCAAGCTCGATGGGTTCAACATGTGGATCAACTCTTGCACTTATGGATGCTGGCGTTCCAATTAAGAGACCTGTTTCAGGTATCGCTATGGGACTTATTTCAAGAACAGAAGAAGACGGCAGCCGAAAAATCGCTGTCCTAAGTGATATTCAGGGAATGGAAGATTTCCTTGGTGATATGGACTTTAAGGTTACAGGTACAGAAGTCGGTGTAACAGCTATCCAGGATGGATATCAAGATTCACGGTCTTTCAAGAGAAATCCTAGAGAAGGCTCTTGCACAGGCTAAGGAAGGTAGAGCTCATATCCTAGATGTAATGCTCGAGGAAATTCCTGAGCCACGCAAGGAGATGTCTAAGTACGCTCCAAGAAGCATCAATATGATGATTGATCCTGATAAGATCAGAATAGTTATCGGACCTGGTGGAAAGACAATCAACAGAATCATCGATGAGACTGGTGTTAAGATTGACATCGCAGAAGATGCATCAGGACTTATCAGCATCTACAGCTCGAGACATAGGCTGGAGCAGAGGCTGCTAAGCGCGAGATTGAGCTTCTAACTAAGGACGCAGAAGTTGGCCGGACATACGAGGGTAAGGTAACCAAGATTATGAGCTTTGGTGCTTTCATCGAGATTCTTCCTGGTAAGGAAGGTCTGTTGCATATCTCAAAGATGGCAGACCACCGCGTAGAGAAGGTTGAGGATGTTATGAATGTTGGAGATGAAGTAAAGGTAAGAGTTTACGAAATCGACAAGCAGAACCGTATCAATCTTGAGAGAGCAAAATAAATAAGTACTAAGCCCTGTACATCACAGGGCTTTTGCTTTGTTTATGGGGATTATATGGAGTATACAAATTATCTTATAATATCTTAGTTTTTTTACAAAAATAACTTGAAATCTTATCTGCGAGATGTTAATATAGCATATAGTCGAGTTTGAGCTCGGCTAAAAGCTTAATATTTAGGCTATGAAGGAGACAAAGTAGGTTTAGGCTAAGACCCTTACAGAGAGTGAGATCAATTGCTGAGAGATTTGCGGTGAACCTAAATTCGAATATCACTCTGGAGCCTGACACTTTAATGAGAGGCACCTTGTCAGAGGTAAGCAACTAGGGTGGTACCGCGGTTTGATAATCGTCCCTATGCAGTTTTTTTCTGTATAGGGATTAATTTTGAAGGAGAGAAGTATGTTTGAGAGATTATCCGAACAGCCTGTAGCTGAAGTTCAGCAGGAACAGGTTGAGAAGTGGAAAAGAGAGGATTTACTAAAGAAGTGCGTAACAGCACGCGAGGGGAAACCAAAATATGTCTTTTACGAGGGACCTCCAACGGCTAACGGAATGCCAGGAATACACCATGTAATGGCAAGAACACTTAAGGATTCCGTTTGTAGATACTGGACAATGAAGGGTTACCAGGTTAATCGTAAGGCTGGTTGGGATACACACGGACTTCCTGTAGAAATCGAAGTTGAGAAGCAGCTCAACATGAACGGTAAGCAGGATATAGAAAAGTACGGAATCAAGGAGTTTAACGAAAAGTGCCGTGAGTCTGTTTTCACTTATACAGATAAGTGGAGAGAGATGACAGAGAGAATGGCATATCTTGTTGACCTTGATGATCCATATATCACACTTAACAACGACTATATAGAGAGTGGATGGTGGATTCTAAAGAAGTTCTTTGATAAGGGTCTCATTTACGAAGGACACAAGATCCTTCCATACTGTCCAAGATGTGGAACTGGACTTGCTTCACACGAAGTAGCTCAGGGATATAAGGAGGTTAAGGTAAATACTCTTGTTGTTAAGTTCAAGAAGAAGGGAACTGATAACGAGTACTTCCTAGCTTGGACAACAACAGCTTGGACACTTGCAGCAAACACAATGCTTACAGTAGGTCCTGACTTTGATTATGTCAAGGTTAAGATGCTAAACGGCAAGGACGAGGGTAACTACTTCTACCTAGTTGAGGCACTTGCAGATAGAGTTTTAGGCGAGGGTAACTACGAGGTAGTTGAGCGCATGAAAGGTAAGGATCTTGAGTACATGGAGTACGAGCAGCTAATGCCTTTCTGTCAGGTTAAGGAAGGTGACAAGGCCTTCTTTGTTACATGCATGGACTATGTATCTATCGAGGATGGTACAGGTATCGTACATACAGCTCCTGCATTTGGTGAGGACGACTACCAGTGTGGTAAGAAGTATGGAGCAGCGTTCCTTCAGCCTGTCGACGAGCAAGGATGCTATACAGAAACTCCATGGAAGGGTCACTTCATAATGGAGGATGGTCTTGATGTAGAAATCATCAAGTACCTAGATGATAAGGTATTTGCTAAGCAGAAGATAGAACATAACTATCCACACTGCTGGAGATGCGGAACACCTCTAGTTTACTATGCTAGACAGAGCTGGTATATCAAGATGAGCGATCTTAAGGATCAGCTTGTTGCTAATAACAATACAGTAAACTGGTATCCACCTTTCGTAGGTGAGAAGAGATTCGGAAACTGGCTTGCAGATGTTAAGGACTGGGCAATCTCAAGATCTAGATACTGGGGAACTCCAATCCCAATCTGGAAGTGCGACTGCGGTCACCTCGAATGCGTAGGAAGTCGTGCAGAGCTAGTTGAGAAGGCTGTAGAAAATATCGATGAGAGCATAGAGCTGCACCGTCCGTATGTTGATGATGTACACCTAAAGTGCCCACACTGCGGAAAGGAAATGACAAGAATAGTAGAAGTTATGGACTGCTGGTTTGACTCAGGAGCGATGCCATTTGCACAGTGGCACTATCCGTTTGAGAACAAGGAGCACTTCGAAGAGAAGCTCTTCCCAGCTGACTTCATCTGTGAAGGTATCGACCAGACAAGAGGCTGGTTCTATTCACTAATGGCAATCTCGACATTCATCATGGGTAAGTCACCATATAAGAATGTTCTAGTTAACGACCCTCATCCTTGATAAGAATGGCAAGAAGATGAGTAAGTCCAAGGGAAATACAGTTTCACCATTTGAGCTCTTTGACCAGTACGGAGCAGATGCTACAAGATGGTACTTACTCTCAGTATCACCAGCTTGGACACCAACAAAGTTTGACGAAGATGGACTTAAGGACGTTGTAAGCAAGTTCTTTGGAACACTTAGAAACGTATATAACTTCTTTTGTACTATATTCAAATCAGGATGATCTTGATGTGGCAAACCTAGAACTTGCATACGAGAAGAGACCTGAGCTAGACAGATGGATACTCTCAAGATATAACAAGCTTGTAAAAGAAGTTAGAGAGCATATGGATAGCTATGACCACATGAAGACAGTAAGAGCGCTAACTGACTTTGTCAGCGAGGACTTCTCAAACTGGTACATCAGACGTGCTAGAAGAAGATTCTACGGAAGCGAGATGACTGAAGATAAGATGAGCGTATATGCAACAACCTTTGAGGTATTGGTTGGCGTATCACTTTTGATTGCACCATTTGCACCGTTCATCTCTGATGAAATCTATACAAAGCTAACAGGAGAGGAAACTGTACATACAGCATATCTACCTGAGTGCAATGAAGCTCTCATAGACAACAAAGTTGAGGAGCGTATGGACCTAGTAAGAAGCTTTGTAACCCTAGGTCGTGGTGCTCGTGAGAAGGAGAGAATCAAGGTTAGACAGCCACTTAACGAGATTCTTGTTGATGGAAAGTACAAGCCACTTGTTGCTGACCTTACAGACCTAGTAATGGAAGAGCTTAACGTCAAAAACGTTGTATTTGCAGATGAACTAGGTGAGTACATGAACCTATCACTAAAGCCTAACTTCAAGCTTGCTGGACCAGTTCTAGGAAAGAACATCAAGCAGTTTGGAGATGAGCTAGCAAAGCTAGATGCCGCTGAGTTTGTGGCTGAGCTAGAAGCAAAGGGCGAAATTGAAATGACTGTAGCTGGTGAAACTGTAAATGTTTCTAAGGATTTTTGTTGATGTAAGAATCAGCGCTAAGGATGGATTTGCAGTAGCTATGGAAAACAACGTATTTACAATTCTTGACACAGTTCTAACACCAGAGCTAGTTAAGGAAGGACTTGCAAGAGAAGTTGTATCAAAGGTACAGCAGCTACGTAAGCAGAACGACTTTGAGATGATGGATAGAATCGATATTGTTCTTGAAGCAGACGAAGAGGTTTGCGAGGCTGTTAAGGAGTTTGCTGACTACATCAAGGACGAAACTCTAGCAGATACAGTTGAATTTGCAAAGACAGAGGAGAGCTTTGACATCAATGGTCACAAGACAGGAATCTGCGTAGTGAGGAAATAGAATGTCTGAACGAGTTGATTTGAGGAGTATGACCTTAAATGAGCTGAAGGACTTCGCCATCAGTATCGGCGTGCCTGCATTTAGAGGCGCGCAGATATTTGACTGGATATATAAGGGCAAGAAAAGCTTTCGGGAGATGAATAATCTTCCGGAAGCTTTGCGCTATGAGCTCGAAGACAAGGCATACCTCGAAAAACTTAATATACGAACTGTCCAAAAATCAAAGCTTGACGGAACTCGCAAGTATCTACTTGAGCTTTCAGATGGAAACACCATAGAATGCGTTTTCATGAAATATAAGTTCGAAACTCAATCTGCGTCTCATCGCAGGCAGGATGCCGGATGGGCTGCAGATTTTGTGCGTCCACGATTAAGGGACTAGCAAGAAATTTGACAGCTGGAGAGATGGTTTCGCGATCATGGCTGCTCAGGAGGATACCGGTGAAAAATTGGTCATATCGTCGTTATGGGCAGTGGAGAGCCATTTGATAACTATGAGAACCTATCAAAGTTTCTCAGGATAGTCAATGAACCAAAGGGCCTAGGCATAGGCATGAGAAATATAACTGTTTCAACATGTGGTATAGTTCCCTATGATTTTAAGGTTTGCAGAAGACTTCAATCAGGTTAATCTTGCAATTTCACTCCACGCATCTAGCGATGAAGATAGAAGTGCTATCATGCCAATTAATAACAGGTACAGCATTAAAGACGTCTTAAAGGCCTGCGACGAGTACACCGAAAAGACAAAGCGCAGAATAACCTACGAGTATACTCTTGTAAGTGGGGTAAATGACAGCGTGCAGAGTGCAAAAGAGACTTGCTGGGCTGCTAAAGGGAAAAACTCTGTCATGTCAATTTAATTCCTCTTAACGAGGTCAAGGATAGCGGTTTTGTCACAGTTAGCAAGAGCAAGGCCTTTGAGTTTCAAAAAGGCTTTGGAAGAGGCAGGAATCCCTGCAACCATAAGACGAGAACTAGGTGATGATATAGACGCTGCTTGCGGACAGCTGAGGCTTAATAATGAGTGATGTAAGAGAAGTTTTTAGAAAAAGCATATAATGAATTAGCTATCAAAGACTTTCCAGACGGAGATAGAATTAAATTCATCGCAGCTCTAGGATCAGTGGTGAGATAGACTACCACTACAAGCTGATATGTGATTCATGGAAGTCAGGAAGAAGGCTTTACCCTAGAAAAATAGCTTTGATAGGCACGGACCTGATGGACTTGAATTTCTATTTAAAAAGATTTTCGAAGCCGAAGATGAAGTTATCAAAGTTCTAACAGAATACTTGATAGCTGAGATTCTATCAAAATTAAGACATAGGGAATTTTATACAGGATTTTGCGACAGGCTGATTCCTATTCTCATATCTGACATCAAAACTTGCGATGAAATTCTAAGAAGGAAACTAATCATAGCACTTGGCTGGGTTGGGACATCAAATGAAATAAGCTTTCTGACTAGACAGATGCTCAGCGAAGATGATGTGCTTTTGCAGGGTTTGGTCTGCTTCAAGTCTCATGCAGTTATCATTTCATGGGATAGGAAAGGAAGAGATATGTGAAGCATCAAAGGACGCATTTGCAAAGGTATTAGCAGATGAAAAGGATATGCAGGCCTGCGGACTCATCTTGGAATCAGTGCAGACACTATACGATAAAAAGTGGGTGAGTTCATCTGCAGTAGAGGATGTAGATGAAGCCAAAAATTGAAAAGGGTAGAAAATCCGCTTTAAGATTTTTGAGCAAGTAATAAGTGATTAAAAACAAAGATTTTTGAGGCAGTATATCAAAACATAATGACTAGCTTTTGATTATATGAAAAAAATATTATTAAATTTACAAAAATTGTTTTACAAAAATTGTCGTTGAATACTTATGATACTTAGTGTATAATAGCGATAACAAAATGTTAGGAGGACTGCATTATGGTTAAACTATTGATTGGTCACAAGGGAACAGGAAAGACCAAAATGATGATTGAACTTGCAAATACTGAAGCTGAAAAGAGTGATGGCAACATCATTTTTATCAACAAGAATGCCCGTCTGATGTATGACCTTAAGTATAAGATCAGAGTCGTTTGCATGGAGGATTATGAGCATGTAACAAATAGCGACGAATACATCGGCTTTTTATATGGAATCATAAGTTCTGATCACGATATCAAGACTATTTACATAGACAGCATACTTAAGCATGCTGATTTCTCACTCGGAGATCTACCAGAGTTCTTGACAAGACTAAAGAATATCTCTAAGGACTACGGTATGGACTTCGTTGTAAGCCTAAGCGCAGAGAAGGAAGAGATGATTGGTGTAGACTTCGCAGATTATGAGGTTTTGAACTAGTACATCATAAAGTTAAAAAAGAGGAGGTTATACCTCCTCTCATTTTTTTGTTTGTAAATGCATGTCGCAAGAGACGGTCATATTAGACATGACTTGTCGCAAGCTGTATGCCAACTTAAGCAAACTCAGTATATTTATTCTTCGATTCTATGATAGATACGGGTTCCGCATCTAACGCCCCAGGCCTTACCATTTCTGACAAAGAATTCCATGGATGTGTAATGGGTATCTCGGGTCATCTTTTGTTCTTGCACTGAAAAGGGTGCCGTAGCACAGGTGAAGCTCAAGTGGCTCGCCTTGATATTCTGCGTGAAGCTCAAAGTCTTCTGTAAGTGTAACTATGTTATATGCAGGATTTGCCTCTCTACATATGTATTTTCCAACTATCATTTCAGGATCTAGGAATTTCTTGCCTGAAGGTATAAACCAACGATGAACAAGGTCTAGCTCTAGCCCTAAAACTAGGTTATAGCATGCGTAGAACATATTCTCTGTAGATACTTCGCTCTCATTACACAAAACTGCAAGTCCATAGCCAGGAAGATTAGCTTCAGCTCTTACTAGGCCACCATTTGTGGAAACTCCATGAAGGCCACCTGCATGTTCACAGAGAACACGGTCAGCCATAAGTCTCTTATTTAGACCAAAGCAGTAGAAAGGTCTTTGTCTCTCAGGAAACTCTCTTCCGATAAGGATTTCAACTGCTTCAGCAGGGATTATTTGTTTTCCTTCGTAAACGCCGTTTTGAGCAATCATAAGATAGTATTTAGCCATATCATCTGCTGTGGATTTTACGCAGGCACAGCCTCTAAATGGCGGTAAAACTGACCATACTCTATCGGAGTAGAGGTTGCCGTCTTCGTCCTTTTCAAATAGCTCCGTAATATTACCGTCACTTCCAAGTTTATTAGCTTCGCTACCATCTAGGTCTAGCACGGTTCTAGTCATGCCAAGAGGCCTAAATATACGTTCCTCAAGAAAGCTCTCAAGGCTCTGTCCTGCAGCTTTATCCACTACATAAGACAAAATAGCATAGGCATCATTGGAGTAGCTCATATATTCTCCAGGAGCACCAAGTGGTTCGTAAGCTCCACTATTTGCAATGAAATCGATGATATCTTCTATCGTATCCATCTTATTAGGAGCGCTCTTTTTAGCTCTCTTTCGTATTCGGAATCTCTTCCTGGAGTATTCATTACAATTGACCATTCAAGTGGTGCAATAGGTGGAACTCCAGCAGTATGCATAGCAAGATGTCTCAGTGTAACGCTTTCTCTTGGCGTTCCAGGAATACGAAACTGAGGAAAGTAGTCAGTCACAGGATCTGAGAAGTTGAGCTTTCCTTCTGCCTGAAGTATTGCACAGGCGAGGGAAGTCATGGACTTACTCATGGAAGCTATGCCCATTATCGTGTCCTTGTTAATTTCTCTGCTCTTTGCCATATCGATGTGGCCAAAGCCGTGTTCATATACGATTCCCTCAGGACCGCGAATGCACACGCTGACTCCGGGAAAGTTTTTCTCTTCAAAAATTTTTATTTAGGTGTTTTTGTTAAAAGGTCTAATTTATTCATGATGTACCTCCGAATATAGTAGCTTAAATATATATCAAAAAAATAGCAACTGTCAATTTTTTTCATAATTCAAAATTTGCAATGTTTTAATTGACATACATGAATGCCTGAGTTATCATGAAAGTAATTAATCGTAATGATTAGAAAAATTTCAACTAGAGGTATAGGAGTGAACATTATGCGAGATTATGTAATCAAGAGAATTTTTAGTAGGAATATTACTTGTATTTGCTGTTTCTTTCTTGGTATTCTGCCCTAATGTATGCTATGCCAGGTGACCCCGTGGATATGGCAATAAATGATAAAGTATCAGCAGAAAGAAAGGCACAAATTGCACACGAACTAGGATATGATCAGCCATTTCTCATACAGTACAAAAATTGGTTAGTTAATGTGCTACATCTTGATTTTTGGAACATCAACAAGATATAAAGCTGCTGTGTGGGATTTGATTAGTGATAGAATTCCATATAGCCTAAAACTGTGTGGCTGGGCGCTTTTTGTTAGAAAACTGATCATAGCTCTACCACTTGGATTATATTGTGCAATACATAAAGATAGCATTGTAGATAAAGCAACTGTAAATTTATCGCTTATATTTACTGCTGTGCCATCATTCTGGTTAGGTACTTTACTAATAGTAATATTTGGAGTAAAGCTAAATATTTTACCTATAAGCGGATATGAAACAGCTGCTCATTATGTACTTCCAGTTATAACAATAACACTAACAGGACTGGGAAGCACATTGAGAATTACAAAAAGCTGAAGTACTAGAAGTGTTGAATGAAAAATATGTAACTACTGCATATGCAAAAGGATTACCGAGGAAGATTGTACTATATAAACATGTACTAAGAAATGCGCTAATAATTGTCGTTACACTTTTTATTCATGTCACTTCCTTGGATGATTAGTGGTGCAGTGATAACAGAAAGAGTTTTTGGACTTCCAGGGATGGGATCTCTTCTACTAAATTCAATTGTTGTACAAGATATGCCAGTTGTGCAAGCAGTATTGCTTATTATTGCAATATTAACAGTTATATGTAACCTATTTAGCGATATAATCACTGGTTTTTCGATCCAAGAATTAGAGTTTCTATGAGCGGAGGTGACAATTGATGAAAAATTCACGTATAAAAAGAGACCTTGAAGGATTGCATCAGAAATAGAAACTTTATGATTGGCTTAATTATGATACTAAGTGTGTGTATCATAGCAATATTTGCAAATGAGATATCACCATACAGTTACACAAACAAGCTGTTGGTGGAAGGATGGCTTCACCAAGTTTGAAATTCTTCTTTGGTACTGATGAGCTAGGAAGAGACGTATTTTTCAAGGACAGTCTTTTGGCACAAGAGTAGCGTTATGGGTTGCATTTTTAGGTGCTGTTATACAACTTGTGCTTGGTGTGACTATAGGAATGATATGTGGATTCTTTGGAAAATGGATTGATAGAAGCTTTTCGTTTTTAACAGATTTAACATGGTGTATTCCAGGAACTATTCTAGCTCTTGCAGTTGTTACTATTTTAGGAAAAGGTCTTACAAATACAGTAATTGCAATATCACTTGTGAGTTGGGCAAGTTATGCAAGGCCAGTTAGAGCTAAAACGATGTCTTTAAAGACAATGGCGTTTATTGAAACTGGAAGAACTTTTGGAGAAAGCTCTATGTCATTGATGTTTAGGTATATATTTCCTAATGTTGTTCCGTCTTTAATAGTTATGATTTCAATGAATTTGCCTGGAACAATTATGTCAACTACAACTTTATCATTCCTAGGGTTAGGATCTCAAGCACCATCACCTGATTGGGGACTAGCTTTATCAAAAGGGATGCAATATATCAATAGAGCACCTTGGCTGAGTGTATTCCCAGGCCTAGCATTAGTATATACCACTTTAGGTTTCAATCTACTAGGGCGAGGGGTTAAGAGATATACTTGATCCGCATATGAAATCACAATAGGAGGTGTAATATGAGTGAGCAATTACTAAAAAAATAAATAACCTATCTATTGATTATAAAGTTAAAGATGGATATCTATCTGCAGTAAACAAAATAAATCTTACAATCAATAAAGGTGAGATATTTGCATTAGTAGGGGAGTCAGGGTGTGGAAAGTCAACTATTGCACATAGTTTGTTGCAGTTACTTCCTGCAAAAGAATACTGTAATTTCAGGTGAAGCTATTTTTAAGGAAGAGAATCTTGTCAATATGAGCGCTAAGAAAATCGAGCATGTGCGTGGAAAAAGAAATTAGTATGATTTTTCCAAAATCCACTCGATTCATTAAATCCTGTTTTTTAAGGTAGGAAATCAGGTTCAAGAGGCAATTCTACTCGATAAAGTTAATAAGATTGACGCATGGAATAAGGTGATTGATTTGTTTAAACAAGTCAAAATGCCTGATGCTGAGGAACGTGCAAATAGTTTTCCACATGAGCTTTCAGGAGGTATGCGACAACGTGTGATGATAGCTATGATGTTATCTAGAATCCAGAACTTTTGATAGCTGATGAACCAACAACAGCTCTTGACGTAACAATAGAAGCACAGATTTTGGAAATATTAAAGCAACTTAGAGATAATTATGATACATCTATACTGTTGATAACTCACAATTTTTGGACTTGTTGCAGAAATAGCAGATAAGATAGGTGTAATGTATGCTGGTGAGATGATAGAGATGGGTGATGTATACGAAATCTTTAAAAATCCGATACATCCATATACGAAACTACTCATGCAAGCATTACCAAGAATTACTAAAAAAATCATGGACGATTGACCACTATTGAAGGAAGTGTACCAAGGATAACGGAAAAAGAAGAATGTAGGTTTGCAAATCGATGTCCATACGCAACAGATAAATGTAGAAACCAGGAACCCCCTCTAGTGGTACTAGAAAATGGACATAGCTATAGATGCTTTAAAGCAAGGGAGGTATAAATATGAATGCCAAAAAAATATTGTACAATCTCCTGAACCTATGATTGAAATTGAAGGTATAAAGAAATATTTTTGAAATATCGAAAGGTATAATAAAAAGAAAAAAAGCAATATATAAAAAGCCGTTGATAATATCAGTCTAAAAATAAATAAAGGAGAGATAGTTGGTTTTAGTCGGAGAGTCCGGCAGTGGAAAGACAACTTTAGCTAGAGTAATTTTTAAGACTTACAAAAATGACAGATGGAAATGTTAATATTGATGGAATAAATTTATGTAACGCATCAAAAACAGACATGAAAAAAATTGCACCAAGATGTTGCAGTTGTATTCCAAGACCCAGCAGCAAACCTTAATCCGCGACAAACAGTTGAAAGTTCAATAATGAGGGCCTATGATTATACATGGTGTCTCAAGGAAAGAGGCAAAAAGAAAAAAGCTAAAGATGTGTTAAACATGGTAAAGCTAGATCAAAGGTATCTAGAAAGTTATCCTCATCAACTGTCAGGTGGGCAGCTACAAAAGAATTGCAATTGCAAGAGCACTAGCGCTTAACCCTAAAATAATGATATTAGATGAACCAACAAGTGCTTTAGATGTGTCTGTTCAAGCACAGATTTTAAATCTATTACTTGATTTACAAGAAGAAATGGAATTAACTTACCTTTGTTATTACACATGACTTAAATGTAATTAAGTACATAAGTGATAAAATTGCTGTAATGTATTTAGGAAAATTAGTTGAGTTTGGAAATACAGAAGAAGTTTCTGAAAATCCTAAGCACCCATATACTAGGAGCCTAATGGATTCAGCACCAATATTAAAACCCTAATCTTAGAGACAGAGAAAAACATATTTTGAAAGGAGATCCAGGAAGTTTAATTAAAATTGGCTCTGGATGTAGATTTTGTGAAAGGTGCGAGTTTGCAACAGAACGTTGCAGAGTTGATGAACCACAACCTATGTTTGTAAGCAGCGAACACCAAGTTTCCTGCTTCAATATATAAAACTAATTAAAATTTGAAGAAAGGAATAGTATGATGAAAAAGAAGACATTAAACATTGCTTTGATTACCTTACTTACATTAAGTTTAGCAATCGGACTTGCTGGATGTGGCGGTAAGGATAAGGCAAAAAAAACAAGTGGCGATACGCTAAATGTTATTGATTCAGAATGGTATGGCTTAGATGCATATCAACTGGATAGCTCTGCAAACTTACAGCAATGTGTAGGGAGAATCGCTGTTTGAATGGGATGTGGATAAAAATGAAATATCAGATGGCGTGTGCACGGATTGGAAAGTTAGCGAAGATGGTAAAACTGCAACTTTTTAATGTACCTGAAGGCATGTATTATTCCACAGGTGAACAAGTTGAACCAGAGGACATAGTTGCATCAATCAAGCATGGACAGGAAGTTAGTCCATATGCAGACGGATATAAAAATATCGAGTCTATGGAAGTTGATGGAAGAAAAGTTATACTGCATTTGACATCTTTTAAATCAGATATGTTATATAATCTCTGTGGAGATTTTATGTATAATTGATAAAGATGAGCTAGATAAGATGAGTAACGAGGAACTTATGTGGGGGTGCCATCCATATGGTATGTATGCACTAGATAAATATGTTTCAGGCTCAGAAGTCAAGTTAATAAGAAATGACAAATATAAAAACAGCATCAAAACTAGTTAAGAATCAAGGCAAAGCAAACTTTAAAAAGATTAAAAATTAAATTCAATGTTGAAAGTTATACTGCCCTTTGAATCACTTAAAAGATGGCTCGGTGGATATGATATGCCATATAGATAATGATAGTAAGAACCAACTTAAAGATAGTGATACAATTAAAGTAGAGGATGTTACTTATCCAGAATGTAACTATTTTGAAATTAATACAAACAAAGGTCTGTTGCAGGATAAGAACCTAAGACTTGCAATTGCGCTTCTAATAGATAGAGAAAAACTGTGTGAATTGACAGATGGACAAACTGTACCTGCATATTCGATTGTCTTTGATAGCATGCAGAATTTCTCAAAAGAAGCTAAAGCAGACTTTAAAAAGAATTATGCAAATGATGTAAAGCGTGCCCAGAAGTTACTTAAAGATGCAGGATGGACAGAAAAAGATAAAGATGGATATCTAACTAAAGATGGACAGATTTTAGAGTTAAATTACTATGCATCATCTTCAGATGTTTCTAGGATTATTGCTGAAGGACTTCAAGGACAGATGGCTGAATATGGAATTAAATTAAATTTGAATCTGATTGACTGGAACTACGTTCATGAGCAAGTTAAAAGTGATGACTACGATATAGCTAGAGAAGGACTTGCTTGGGCAGAGCCAATACTAGTTCTAAACAGGTGCTACTACGATCAAAATGCTCTGGCGTATTAAATGGACAGAAAGACAAAGTTTATGAAATAGCTTCAACAATTGATTCTAATGAAAGAACAAAAGAAAAATTGGTGAATTGCAGAAGGAAATGTTTAAGAATATAGATATAATTCCTATCTATACTGAGAAACAGTTTATGGCACATAATAAAAGAGTTAAAAGGTTTTTGAAATAAAAAGATGGATCATATTCATTCAATGATTTAACTTGGTAAATGTGAATTATAACTAGCGTTTTCGGATACTAGGTGGAAATGTTTCCCTAGGGTATTTAAACCCTAGGGAAACATTTTTATATATGTATGTAGCAAAATGAATTGAAATCGATTTTTACACTTTACATATCAAAATATGATATACTTATTACTGTTAATAATAGAGCACTTATGTGTACATTATGAAGTGATAAAAATAATGCGATTTAGATATTTATCGCAGGAGAATATATATGTATAGTTCAGAGGATTTAAGAGATTTTTTTCAAAGGATATAAAAGCGAGGCCGTTGTCAAGGAGCATCGCTTTTACTCCAGTTTTTAATCCCTCTCGTTGAGCGAGAGGAAAGATGCATGTGCTCCTTGAGAAGCGCGCCGCGCATATTTCGCAGCCAGGCGAAATATGCTTCCCCGGCGGACGCATTGAGGCCGGGGAGCCGCCGCAGGCGGCGGCGCTGCGCGAGTGCAATGAAGAAATCGGCGTTCCTGTCAGCGAAATCGCTGCTGGCACAAGGAGATACGCTCTATGGACAGGCCGATTTCACCATTTATTCCTTCATAGCTGAGATAAGTGAGGCAAGTTATGAAAGGATAAAGATAGAAAAGGATGAAGTAGAAAAATTATATTTGATACCGCTTTCATATTTTGTCGAAAATGATCCTGAATTCTATAGAGAAAAATATGAGACAAATATAAGAGAATTCCCATACGATAAGGTGGGAATACCTCCAGATTACGAGTGGAGGAGAGGCACTATGAGAATACCGATTTATGAGTATGAGGGCATAGTGATATGGGGAATGACAGCACAATTCCTTAACAGGCTGTCGACCAAGCTTAGAGAGGAAGCTTATGAATCAGATAACACCATTAATAGATAATAGAGAAAACAAGAGAGCTATGATTGCCATGAGTGGAGGTGTAGACAGCAGCGTTTCAGCCTTTCTCATAAAGAATATGGGATATGAAACCATAGGAGTTACTATGAAGCTCTATGACAACGAGATGATAGGCGAAAAGGCCTGTAACACATGTTGCAGTCTTGACGATGTTGAAGATGCGAGAAATGTCGCAAATAAGCTCGGAATCAAGTATTATGTCTTTAACTTTGAGGATGATTTTGAAAACGAGGTTATAGAGAGATTTGTAAATGCCTATGAAGAGGGTATGACTCCTAATCCTTGTATAGATTGCAATAGATACATAAAAGTTTAAAAAGGCTCTATCAGAGAGCTAAGGAGCTAGGTCAGGATTACATCGTAACGGGTCACTATGCACGAGTGCGCTTTGATGAAGAAACGGGAAGATACCAGCTTCTTAAGGCTGTAGATAAGAATAAGGACCAAAGCTATGTTCTATATTCCATAACTCAAGAGCAGCTAGCACATACAATTTTCCCACTAGGCGAGATGGATGACAAGGAAGAAGTGAGACGAATAGCTGAGGAACATGGCTTTATCAATGCGAGAAAACGCGACAGTCAGGACATTTGCTTTGTTCCAGATGGCGATTATGCTAGCTTCATAACAAGATATAGAGGCAAGGAGTATCCTCATGGCGAGTTTGTAGATAAGGACGGCGAGATACTCGGTGAACATAAGGGAATTATCAAGTATACTATAGGTCAACGCAAGGGTCTTGGACTTGCACTAAAGGAACCTATGTATGTTTGCGAAAAGAATATTATTGACAACAAAGTTATTCTTGGAAGAAATGAAGACCTGTTCAAGAAAGAGTTTGAAGCCTGTGATTTCAACTGGATAGCCTGCGAGTCACCTACTGAAGAAAATGACTCTATATGTAAAGGTTAGATACAGTCAGAAGGAAAAACAAGGCAAGGGTTATACCGCTTTCAGATGACAGGGTGAGAGTAATCTTTGATGAACCGCAGAGGGCTATAACAGTTGGTCAATCAGCTGTAATGTACGATGGTGACATTGTTTACGGCGGCGGAGTGATTAGCAAGGTGATTTGATTATAGTGCAGGGGAATCCTATGGGACTATTAGCTAAAATCAACAGAATATATAGGTCTGGAAGTCAGATGTATCAAAGGAGTATGAAGTCTTCACCAAAGAAGCTTTACCTTAGAGCTGAGATTAAGCCTGAGGGACTTTTGAGCAAGAGTCCCTAGCGATAATCTTCTAATTCAAGGTGACAATAGGGACAGTAATCGGAAGTCTTATAGCTGATGAAAACTTCAATCAAAAGATAAACCTTATATATGTCGATCCGCCATTCTTTTCAATGGCTGACTACGATGCGGTGCTTCAGGCTGGTGAAAAGAGCTTTAAGCACACAGCATATAGGATAGCTGGTCGTATGGAATGTCCGAGTACCTAAAAATGCTTGCGTCAAGGCTCCTTTTGATGAGAGAACTTTTAAGCGATGATGGTGTGCTTTGCCTTCATCTAGACTGGCACGCGTCTCATTATGCGAGAGTACTGCTCGATGAAAATTTTTCGGCAGCGAAAACTTCGTAAACGAGATAATTTGGAACTATAAGTCCGGCGGTAGCACTAACAAAAGATTTTCGCGCAAACACGATAATATTTTTCGATCTATTCAAAGACAAAGAAATTCAAGTTCAGACCACAAAAGGAAAAGTCATACAACAGAGGCTTTAAGCCATATAGATTTAAAGGTGTTGAGGAATTTCAAGATGGCATCGGATGGTACACCATGGTTAACATGAAGGATGTCCGGAGCATAGATATGGTTGGAAGAACTTCGGCTGAGCGCACGGGTTATGCAACCCAAAAGCCGGAGCAGCTAATAAATAGAATCATCGAGGCATTCACAGATGAGGGCGATATAGTTGCCGACTTCTTCTGTGGAAGTGGAACTGTTGGCGCTGCAGCATCAAAGCTAGATAGACGCTTTGTTATAGCCGACATCGAAAGCTTGCAATTGCAACTTCAACGGCAAGGCTTTTTCAAAGAAAACGCTAGCTTTACCATACTTGATACGAAAAAGCCAAGGACTTCATCTCTAAAGTCAAAAGTAAATATTTGTTCAGATAAGAACGATGTATCAGGAATATATGAGATTATGGTTGAGCTTGAGAGCATAAAAGCTTTAACAGGGCAGAGAGCAAGCTTGAAGAAGATGAAATAGAGAAGATAAAAACTCTCATAGATGAGAATCCATTAAGCCTTATCCTTGCGTGGAGTATAGACTTTGACTATGATGGAAGCGTGCATAGGCCTGAGATTATCGAAGTGAGTGAGGGTGGAAAGCTTAAGACATGCTTCAGCAGTTTTTAAGACTGATAAGACACCAATTTCAATAAATATTTTAGATATTTTTGGAAATGTGGAGCACAAGGTTTACGAAGTTTAATATTTAAAATTAGCTTTTGCTGTGGTAATATAGACAGGAACGTTTATTTTACTCGGAGTAGAGGCTTGCGCTCATAGCTCAGTGGATAGAGTACCACACTCCGAATGTGGTGGCGAGGGTTCGATCCCCTCTGAGCGCACCATAGAATTTAGGGAGAACGCGATGGATAGAGGATCAAAGGTAAGAATAGTAACTGCAGTTGTAGTGTTTTCAATTTCACTAGGGCTTTTCATTTTTGCTCAAATGCTTCATCAGACAGAGGTGAAATATGTATCTCAGGAGAGCAAGGGGGAAGAGACTATCCTAAAGTGCAACTATAACGGTGACGAGGATGAATATAGCTCCAAGGATGTGTTTTTTATGTAAAGACTACTCAGAAAGTAGAGCTCAAGAAGGGTGATACTATGACAATCTTCCACTTTGGAAATCCAGAGGGAAAGACGGTCACTATGAGATAAAGTCAGTGCATGTAACCAAGCATCAATATTGAGAAATAAAATACCAAAAAAGACCTCTACGGCATTAATTACAGCATGTAGAGGTTTTATTTTTGCTATTTATCTTTGATATAAAATATATCTATTTTTAGTCCAAGGCCAAAGTTATCCTTGACTCTTCTCATTGTTTTGTCTGCAATCGCATTTGCTCTTTCAGCACCATTTTTTTAGAATTTCGATAAGCTCATCTGAATATCTAATTTGCTCATATCTTTCTTTAATAGGTGCAAGGGCGTTTACAGTTATTTCTACGAGGTCATTCTTAAAATCGCCATAGCCTTTACCTTCGTACTTTGCTTCTATATCAGAGATCGTCTCGCCTGAAAGCACGCTATAAATATTGAGAAGATTGCTTACACCTGGCTTTATTCTCTATGTCGAATTTGATGATTCCTTCAGAATCTGTAGTAGCTTTCATGATCGATTTCTTAATCTTGTTAGCATCATCTAGTAGAGAAATACGGCTGTGAACATTTGGTGCAGATTTACTCATCTTCTGAGTAGGGTCGTCAAGAGCCATAACTCGTGCACCTTCCTTCATAAATCTTCCTTCCCGAATCACAAAGGTTTTCTTTCTTGTATTATTAATTCTTGTCGCGATGTTTCTGCAAAAGCTCAATGTGCTGTTTCTGGTCGTTTCCGACAGGAACCACATCTGTATCATATAAAAGAATGTCAGCTGCCATGAGGACAGGGTACATCAAAAGTCCCGCTGGTGCAGATTCCTTGTTCTGGCTCTTTGACTTAAACTGTGTCATGCGATAGAGCTCGCCGGTGTATGAGTTACATGTCAAAATCCAAGAAAGCTCTGTGTGAGCAGGAACATCTGACTGAATAAATACTATTGAGCGCTAGGATCCACCCGATTGCAAGGTATAAAGCTGCAACATCAAGTATGTGCTCTCTCAGCTCCTTAGGGTCCTGATTTACGGTGATTGCATGCTGGTCAACTATGCAGTAAAGACACTCGTGGTCCTCCTGTAATTCAACGAACTGACGCAGTGCACCTAGATAGTTTCCCAAGTGAATATTGCCTGTAGGTTGTACGCCGGAAAAAACTCTTTTCATATTATAAAACGCCTCGTTTCTGTTCTTTTGATTTTTACATCAGTTATATTAACTTTATCACATCAAACTTATGTAGTCAATTTGACATAGGCTGTTAATAATGATAATCTTAAACCAAATGGAATCTTTTAAATGAAATAAGGAGAAAGCCAATAATGAAGAATAAAAGAAAGCTGCGTCTAGAGCAGAATTTCCATAGATTTGAGAATCTTAGGGAGCTGCTAAAAACCTCTGCTGAAAAGTATGCAGATAGAGTTGCATATGTAACAAAGGTAAGGGGAAGTAACAAAGAAGTTAGCTATATAAATACAACATATAAGATGCTTTTAGATGAGATGAACTATCTAGGTTCAGCTCTTTGGGAGCTTGGATATAACAACTCAAGACTTGCAGTTTTGGGAGATAACAGCTATCACTGGTGTCTATCATATTTTGCGACAGCATGTGGACTTGGCGTAGTTGTTCCGCTTGATAAAATGCTTCAGAAGGATGAGCTTATCGGACTTCTTCAGAGAAGTGAATGCACAGCAATCTTCTGCGACAAGAAGAGCTACAAGACTGTCAAGGAAATCATGGACGAGGGTAATACTTCACTTAAGGTTGCAATAGGTATGGACTTTGCACCTGAGGGAGGTCTTTGCATACATGACCTTTTAGATAGAGGTAAGGAACTTGTAGAATATGGCTATACTGAGTATACTGAGGCGCCCTATAGATCCGGAAGCTGTGTCATTCCTTCTATTTACATCGGGAACGACATCTGCATCAAAGGCAGTTATGCTATCGCACAGTAACATCATGTCTGTAAACTACAGCATGAACCTCGAAGAGGAATTCTTCCCAGATGATGTAAACCTCATGATTTTACCACTTCATCATATCTACGGAATGATGGGCATGATTACTTTCATATCTCAGGGAATGAAGAATGCCTTCTTTGATGGTCTAAAATATATTTTTGATAAAACATGAAGGAATACGAGGTTTCTGTTTTTGATGACAGTTCCACTACTCCTTGAGAACATGTATCGCAAGATTATCAAAGCCGCAGAAAAGCAGGGCATGGGTGGAAAGATAGAAAAAAAGCACTCAAAAATCTGCGCTTATTTCAGAGAAGTTTGGTATCAACATAAGACGTAAGGTATTTAAGTCTATAATCGACCAGCTCGGAGGCAAGATAAGATTTATTATAAATGGTGCGGCAGCGCTTGATCCAGTCGTAGCAAAAGGTATGAACGATTTTGGTATTCTTACGGTTCAGGGATATGGACTCACAGAAACTGCACCTACAATTGCCAGCGAATCTCAGTTTAATATAAGACATGGTTCAGTCGGAAAGCTAATGCCTTTTGTTGAGGGTAGAATCGATAGTCCGGACGAAAACGGAATCGGAGAACTTGTAGTTCGTGGAGAAAATGTAATGCTCGGCTACTACAATGATGAGGCTGCAACCAAAGAAGTTATCGTCGATGGATGGTTCCACACAGGCGACCTTGCTCGCTTTGATGAAGACGACTTCCTATGGCTCATGGGACGTAAGAAGAATGTAATCGTAATGAAGAACGGAAAGAATGTTTTCCCTGAAGAAATAGAGAATTTAGTTGGACTTCTTCCTTATGTAGATGAGTGTATGCTATTCTCTAGAAACCGCCAAAAACGATGTGGTTTTGTGGATGAAAGTAGTATATAATAAAGAGTACCTAAGTGAGAATAATTTAACTGTTGAACAGTTAGAAAAGCAGTTTGATAAAGACCTAGATATGATTAATGAGAGTATGCCTGCTTACAAGATGGTTAAGCGCTTCTTCTTATCAGATAGGCCAACAATCAAGACTACAACTCAGAAGACTAAGAGACCGCTCGAGCTTGAGCAGATTGAGAAGGAACTTAGCGAAAGAGGCATTCAAGCATAGCTTGCGGAGGTGAGTATGAATTTTATATTTGAATCAACCGTATGCCAAGTCGTATTTTTGGCTTGTGCTTGCACTCGCATTTGTGATTATAGAGGCGATAACGCTTGGACTTACTACAATATGGTTTGCAGGTGGAAGCGTAGCCGCTTTGATTGCAGGAATCCTAGGTGCAGAGTTTTGGCTACAATTTGTCATATTCCTATGCGTTTCGATAGTTCTTCTCGCATTCACGAGAAAGATATTTGTCAAAAAGCTAAAGATCGGTGAATACAAGACAAATACTATGACATTGATAGGTGAGCGTGGCAAAGCTATATCGGATATATATTTTTGATGGAAATGGACGCGTTAGAGTAGGTACACAGGAATGGAGTGTTATGCTCGAAAACGATGACGATGTCATCAAAGCAGGAGCGGAGGTCGAAGTTCTTGAAATAAAAGGTGTTAAAGTTATTGTAAGAGAGTTAGTTAAATAGGAGTTTGCAATGGAAGAGATACTAAAAATTTTTATTGGACTTATATTCATTGTGCATCGCTGTAGCAGTAATCGCAAGCAATGTAAGAATCGTGCCTCAGGCAAAGTCATATGTAATTGAGAGACTAGGAGCTTACCACCAGACATGGCAGGTAGGACTTCACTTCAAAATTCCACTAATCGACAAGATTGCAAGGAAGGTTTCACTGAAGGAGAAAGTTATCGACTTCCCGCCACAGCCGGTAATCACTAAGGATAATGTAACCATGGAAATCGATACAGTTATCTACTCAGATTACGGATCCTAAGCTATATGCTTACGGTGTAGAAAGCCCAATGGACGCTATCGAAAATCTAACAGCTACAACACTAAGAAACATCATCGGTGACCTTGAGCTTGATGAATCTCTCACAAGTAGAGAAACAATCAACTCCAAAATCAGAGTAGTCCTAGACGAAGCTACAGACCCTTGGGGAATCAAGATTAACCGTGTAGAAGTTAAGAATATTACGCCTCCTGGAGATATTCAGAGAGCCATGGAAAAGCAGATGAGAGCTGAGCGTGAACGTCGTGAAGCGATCATTAGAGCTGAGGGTGAGAAGAAGTCTGCAGTCCTCACAGCAGAGGGTAACAAGCAGGCTACAATCCTTGAGGCTGAGGCTAAGAAGCAGGCTACAATCTTGGAAGCAGAAGCTCAGAAGCAGGCTGCAATTTGCGCCGCTGAAGGTGAAGCACAGGCAATCAAAATGGTACAGCAGGCTACAGCTGATGGTATCAGAATGCTCGTTGAAGCGCAGCCTAACCAAGAGGTTATCGCTCTTAAGAGCCTAGATTCATTTGTTAAGGCAGCAGATGGACAGGCAACAAAGATTATTATTCCATCTGAGATTGCTAGCATTGCAGGACTTGCATCATCAGTTAAGGAATTGACTAAATAGGACTAGACAGCAGAGTTTTTATATAGAGCATTTATACCTAACAGGGTTTTATTTGTATCAAAGCTCAGATATTCATCAAGCGATAAATAAGCAGACAAACAAGTAGTAAACCACGCTCCACTGCAATGCAGTGGAGTTTTTCGTCAAAAAATTTATAGTCCACCACACGATAATTCAGAGTGCCATTCAAATATCAAGCTGAAAAATACAAACTGAGATTTACCAAAAAAATGGTATTGACCATCTATGGGGAAGCAGTTAGACTTTCAGCAAGGGAGATGGGAAAATATGGAAAACATGCAGTTATATATTAAACATAGTGACAGGGAGTTTACTAGCAGGCTAGCTAAGAGTTTCTGCCTTTGTGATGGGGTTAATGTATATATTGAGGAACCACCAGAGCATGTTTTACTGGACTGTATTGTTTTGTCTTTTGATGTATATGACAGAGATAAATACAAAAGATATGCAGCGCTTAGCATGAATTCTGATGATGAAATTCTTTTAACAGATGCCTGCACTTTATGTATCTTTTCTAGCTCTGTAGTAATCATTGAGAAGCTTAGATTTATTTTTGGATATAAGGAAAATCCTGGGACTGAGGAACTTAACAAATGCAAACTAATGAGTTTTGTATCCGAAAAGAGCTATTGCGGTACTAGCACCAGCGCCCTGGCCTTTAGCTATATCATGGATGTGAGGTTTGGGATTAAGACTGCATACTTGAGTCTCTCTCACAGTAATTATAGAGCTATAGAATTTCTTAGAGGCAGTCTAGATAAGAGTGAGAAATGCGTAGATTTTGATGATTCTTCTGCTATTAAGTTTATGTATGCTCTTAAGCAGAGGAAAGATTTAGATATAGATTCTTTTTTAAATCAAAGTAACGGTATAAGTCATTTTAATCTTGCTTTGATAAACGGAAGGCTTGATGATTTTGATGCCTCGCTGATAGATGAGATAAGGATAAGGCTTCATGAGAAGGGCTATGAATATTTGATTATCGATATAGGCACAAGCCTTAGTAGGCAGGCGATAGAAATTGCAGAGAGCTCTGATAATGCAATATTTGTAAATTGCGATTTCCTATCTGAATATATAAAGCCAAGAGCTAAAACACATAAAATTAGCATCGATATGACAGGGAAAAATACCGATGAAGATAAGACTTTTATGGTTCCATTTTGTAGGGATTTATCACTTAGAAGTTTTGACCATGAATATGGATTTGAGATAGAGAGCATTCTAGAGGAGATACTTAGAGCATAGATGAATATTAATACTAAGTTTGATAGAAAGCAGTATGAGGAGCTTTTGGTAAAGGCGACTAATACTCTTATGGAGCAGAGAATAGAAAACGATAACAGGGCAAAGGAATGCATTGAGAAAATTGTTTTTAGAGGATGCTAAAGATCACCCATAGACAATATCATATTTCTTATAAATCGCATATTTGGAAGGCTTAGAGGTGATATCGGAAGCTTAAGCTATCTTTCTGACCTCAATGTGAATGAGATAATGGTAAATGGTTTTGATACCATCTTTATAGAAGTGGATTCACGTATTGAGAAGGTAGATGACTGCTTTGATAGTACAGAAGAATTAGAGCATGTTATAAGGAGGATAGCTGCCTCAGTTCACAGAGAAATTAATGAATTTAAGCCGATACTTGATGCTAGGCTTGAGGATGGCTCTAGGGTTAATGCTGTTATGAAAAATATAGCAATAGGAGGGCCGAGCCTAAGCATAAGAAAGTTTGGTAACAACAAAAATTTCTCTAGATGAGATGGTAAAAGGAGGCGGACTTAGTGCTGAATGTGCAGATGATATAAGGACTATGGTAAGAGGAGGTCTTAATATATTTGTGAGCGGTGGTACTTCTTCTGGTAAGACGACATTACTTAACGCTATAAGTGACTATATTCCAGAAAACGAAAGAGTAATTGTAATAGAGGATTCACTAGAGCTTAAGCTAAACAACATAGCAAATATTGTAAGACTGGAGTGTAGAAACGCAAATAGTGCAGGAAAGGGCGCAATAAATATGGCAGACCTCATTAGGTCAAGCCTTAGAATGAGACCAGATAGGATAGTGGTTGGCGAGGTAAGAGGTGGAGAAGTTCTGACATGCTTCAGGCACTAAACACAGGACATTGTGGTTTTTCAACTGGACACGGAAATTCATCATGTGGAATGCTTAGGAGAATAGAGGCTATGTATCTATCAGCTGTTGAGATTCCGGTTGATGCCATAAGAATGCAAATCTGTGAAGCCATTGATATTTTTGATACATATGGAGAGGCTTCCAAGTGGAAGAAGAAAGATTATAGAGATAAATGAGCTAACAGGATATAGGGATGGAGAATATGTTCTAAATCCGCTGTATGAACTATCTGATGAGATGAGTCTTGTTAGAACTGAGAATTTGCTCAGCGACGATATTAAGCTTCGATTAAGAGGGATAAATGATACAGGATTACAACGAGTACAAGCTAAGCAATAAGGAGAGACTTGCTTTGGTTATGGTATCAGTAGGGTTTTTATTACTTGCAGGAACGCTTTATATAAATTCAATTATAACCGTAGTAATAAGTCCAATAGCTTATGGCTTTGCATCGCAAAGATATATGAGCTATATGATAGCAAAACGAAGGACAAGACTAAGAAATGAATTTAAGGAGCTACTGTACAGCTTCAGTGCTTCATTTGCGATAGGTTCAAGTATGCAGTCCGCAATGAAGGATGGGTGCAAAAAGCTAAGAGAGATTTTTGATGAGGACTCCATAATGTTAGGAGAGCTTGAGGATATGTGTAGCAAGTTAGAGAGCACAGCTAGTGATCCGGTTTTTCTCTGGGAAGATCTTGCAGCAAGATGTGTAGTAGAAGACATAAAGCTGTTTTCAGAGGTATACAGAGGCTGTACATCAAGTGGCGGAGATATGATAGTCGCTATTGAAGCAGCAGCAAAGACTATTGGTGAGAAGATAGAGATGGAAAAATAATATTAAGCTTTTTAGCCAAACAAAAGATTATAGAAGGCAGAGTAATAGCAGTAATTCCAGTGATAATAATACTGTTTCTCAGGATATGCTCTCCTAGTTATATAAAGCCCTATGTACGAAGGCGTAGGCGGAAAAAAATAATAATGCTACTAGCACTTTCTATATCAGTTACAGCTATTTTTTTATCAGAAAAGGATATGTAAAAATTGAAGTTTAGTACAGGCAAAATAAAAATCACAAATTTATGGATTTGAATTTACCAAATTTTGTCTGAGAAAGAAAAAGGCTCTTGATTTTTAGTTATAGCTATTTCCGTTGGGATAAGCATGATGTCATTTGTATTTTGGATCTAGGAAGGCTGTCAGCATAAGAGGAAGCAGAGATAACCTAAGCGGAATAATTCTAAATAGCAATAATGAAGGCGAGGAGATAAGGGTTTCAGCGACAAATGGTAGCGATAAAGCAAGCAAAACAGTATATCTTAAGGCGGTTAAAAATAAGAAGGATTCCAAAAAGGATAAAGCTGTTGACAAGAGCCTTGAGCTTAAACTATCAGACATCATAAGAAAGCTAAAAAATAATACAAAGGCAAACAAGATGATAAGCTTACCTAAACAGTTAGATGATGGAACTAGGCTTAATTGGAGCATTAGATCAAAGCAGACAAACTACGCTATTGTAATGGCAGCAGCACCAATGGTGATGCTTTTTGCCTACAGGAGTGAAAAGGACAAGGAAAAGAAAGAGACTCAGCGAAAAAGAAATGATATAATCCGAAATTTACCAGCCTTTGGAACAAAGCTTGAGCTATTTCTAAATTGCGGAATGGTGTACGAGGATGCGATGAGCAAGGTGATAGACGGATATAGCAAAGAATTTCCTAATGAGTTATCTAAGTTAATTAGTGATGCAAAAGGAACTTTCGTTGATTAGCGGAAGAGATGAGATGGAAATACTTGGAGAAAAATCTAGGTCATTAAAAATCAAAGAACTGACGCGTATTACAGCAATGATTGCTGATAGTAAATATAAAGGTACTGAGCTAGGAGAAAAGCTTTCTAGAGAAGGTGAGTATCTTTGGCAGAGAAGGATGAAAACTGCAGAAGAGAATGCTAAGCTTGCGGAGCTAAAACTCTCACTGCCTCTAGCCTTACAGTTACTATCACTTATAATCATCACAGCTGCACCTGCTGTAATACAATTCTAAATTAGGGGGACAAAATGTTAAGAAACAAAAAGGGAATGGAGATGGTACAGGTAGCAATATTGATTGCGCTAGCAATTTCACTAGGCATCATTTTTAGATCGCAAATTACAGAGTTTATCAATACAACTTTTGCAGATCTAAACGCTTAGGGAGACACTTATGATGCTAATGAATAAAAAAGGAGGTGAGTATGTAGAAGCCTCAATCGTGCTTCCGCTATTGGTACTTCTAATTGTAAGCATGATTTATGCAATGATGTTTTTTTACGGTCATGCCGATAGGCAAATGAAGCTACATAAGGTATCGCTTGATAAGGCAAAAACGAGCTCTTCACTGTTTAAAAAAAGAAAAAAATATAAAGTAGAAGACTCATCCTTAATAAGTGGAGCTGCAAGGGTTTTGTTGAGAAAGGATATTTATGCGGATATATATTTGATAAATGAAGCAGATTTGGTTAGGGCAGGGAATTTTGTAAAGGGGTTAAAAGAGTGAGATGGTAAGAAACAAGCGGGGTATGGTTAGCGTATTCGTAATGATTTTTCGGTTTCAATAATATCATTAGCCATGCTTTTTATTGGAGGACAAGGGCAAAGGCTATAAGCTCAAGTGTAGAAAGCTTGGGACACCTATGGGCTAAATCGATCCTAGGTGAATATACAGACAAGCTTTATGAGCGATATGGAATATTCGCATATAAAGCCAAGTCGCCTGCCGAAGTCGACGATAAGCTTAACCAGCTTAGCGAAATTACCTTCAAGGGGAAGAGATATATAGACTGTGAGGGGTGCAATAGCAGTCTATATAGATACTCCCTAGCAGAGCTTGATAATTTTCAGAAGCAAGTTAATAAGGCTGCTGTTGCAGATAAACAAAAAGAAATTTAAGGATATCGAGCTAGATGTTTATAATCCGTCAGACAGAACGATTTCAAATGATGCTATAGTGGCAGGACTTCCATCAAAAAGGAAGACTGAGCAGCTTCTCGCTAAGTAACTTTATAAATAAGATTAAAGAGATAGATGATATCAAAGATGTGCTAAAGGGCGGCAAAGATGAACTTCTACAAATGAAATACATGAAAAATCACTTCCAAAGTGCAGTTTCACAAAGTGAAGATGATGATAGTTTCTTTAAGTATGAGCTAGAGTATATACTGCAGGTAAAGCTTCAGACGAAGGAAATCTAAAAAGCACTAGAAACAGGATAATTGCAATAAGAGAAGCGATGAACATAGCTTTATATAAATCAAAAATCCACAGATGAGGATCTTTGCTCTAACAATTGCTGAGCTTATCTCATCGCCAGCTGCAGCGCCAGCAACTCAGCAGGCACTAATAGCTGCGTGGGCATATGCAGAAAGCGTAAACGACTATAGACTGCTTGTTCATGGCAAGAAGGTGCCTCTGATGAAGGATGATGATTCATGGGCAGTCAATTTAAAATCGATAATAACAAATCCAAATCCTGAATATATAGACAAAGATAATGAAAAAGGGAACACATATAACGAATATCTTCAGGCGATGATATTTTTTTAACAAATAAGGATAATAGACTTCTAAGGATGATGGATTTGATAGAGATAAATATGAAATACTGTTATTATGGAAATTTCAGTATTTCAAGTCATTACACGGGTATTGATTACAGCATGGATGTAAATGGGAGGACGCATAATTTCAGTGCAGAATATTAGACTAGCTTTTACCAAAGCAAAATAAATTTATGATATGTAATAAAAGGGGTGCATATATTCTAGAAGCATGCATAGTGTTTCCACCATTTATAATCGCAATAATAATGCTATTATCTTTGATACCCGTGATGGCGGAATGGGAAAATGCCGTATATTCAGCCTGTGATGAGCTAAGGTCAAGTGATATAAGAGCGCACTTTTTATAATGACAAGCTAATTGGCCAAGTTAGGCTTAATAATAGGTTAAATAAAGAAAGCCACTTCATAGATCCTATTCAAGTAACTCAATATAAATATAGGCATAGCGATGGCAAATTTAACGACCTAATAACAGTTCGCATAGATGCTAGTTTTTTTCTAAGCGAGTTCCGCTTGCAATTAGAAGCCTTGATATGGATATGAAAATAAGGTCAAGGGCGTTTACGGGAGCTAGTCTAGATGAGGAAAGCGACAAGGATAGTTTTAATAAAAAAAGAGGATTCCAAGGAAGTATATATATTTCCGAGTCAGGTAGAAAGTACCACAATAAATCTTGTCAATGTCTTAATCCAGCCTGTGAAAAGGTGTATATTACACCAGCAATAAAATCGCGGTTTTAAGCAGTGTGATATATGCAAAAAGAAGGGATACAAGGGAAATCAAGCAGTATTTTGTTTTTTCAATAGCGGTGAGGTCTATCATCGTGGTGATTGTCCAAGCGTAGATAAATACTACGAGAAGATACAAAAGCGAGAGGCAATTAGCAGGGGGTACTCAGCCTGCTCAATATGTGGAGGATAATGTGAAAAAAATAATATTTTGATAAAGCCAATAACAGAGATAGATTATTATAGGGCTTTAATTTTATCGTCAGGAATACATAGACTTTTTCTGCCAATGAAATTTCAGTTTATTAGAGATAATAGTAAAGTTAAAGTCAAGGAGTATTTTGTAAATATTGATGGATATGCAAACCCTAAAAAGAATATCTAAGGGGTTCTTCACTAGAGGCATGGGATATAGCGGATATGATGATACAGCTAACTGAGGGCATAAATGAATCGATGTATAGATATGTATTTCCGTATGAATATAGAATCAGCCTAGATTATATCTACTATAGCAAAAAGTCAAAAGAAGTTTAAACTCATGTTCATACCAAGTACAGAGCATCTAGATGACATGAATAGCCTAAATAAGATAGTCCCTAGAGAGTTTAAATGCTTTTACTAGACGAGTTTAAACAGTTCATAGGTATAGTGGCTGATACAGAAATAAAATCTCTAAAAAGCTTAATTTGTAAGTCTGATACAGTAGATGATTTTACGGCTAAGATAAACGCACATAAAAGAAATATATGGAGAAGCGAGCAGGGTAAAATAAGTCGCACTATTGCTTTATAGCATGATTTCGTGTACGATTAAGCTATGATTCCAATTTCAACAAAGATGAGACCGCAGAATTTAGACGAATTCATGGGTCAGCAGCACTTTTTGTATAAAAGGATCGTTGCTATACAATTCAATAAAGAACAAAACATTCGGTTCAGCAATATTTCACGGACCTTCAGGTACAGGTAAGACTACTCTTGCCGGACTAATTGCTGCAGAGCTCGATAGTGATTTTCATGAGATAAATGCAAGTACTACTGGAACCAAGGAGCTAAAGGAGATACTAGATAGAGCACGCCTTAGATTTTATGGTTTAGAGGCAAAATCAAGCTATATCTATATTGATGAGTTTCATCGCTGGAATAAGCTTCAGCAGGATTCGCTCCTAAAGGCATTAGAAGAAGGTGTAATTAAGTTCATTGCAAGTACAACCGAAAATCCGTATTTTTGCAATAAACAACGCGATATTGAGCAGGGTTAGAAATATTTATGAGTTCAAGCGTCTTGATAAAGAGGTAATCAAAACGCTTCTTTTGCGTGCTGCAAATGATAAGGAGCGAGGATTAGGAAATCTTGATGTTAAATACGATGACAAGGCCATAGATGTTTTGGCAGAACTATCAAATGGAGATGCAAGAGTTGCACTTGATACACTTGGCTTCGTCTTTGAAAATCATCAAGACGGTAAAACTGTAACTGCAGAGGATATATCTGAAGCAATGCAGAGAAAAATAGGTTTTTACGACCGTGGAGACGATAAGTATGATCTGCTTTCAGCACTTCAAAAATCGATAAGGGGAAGTGACCCTGATGCGGCAATATATTACTTTGCTAGACTTGTAGATGGGGGTGCAGATGTACAGATGATTGGTAGAAGGCTCCTTGTCATAGCTAGTGAAGATATAGGTATGGCATATCCTTCAGCTATAAGTATAACTCATGCATGTGTAAGTGCTGCGCTTATGGTAGGATTCCCTGAAGCTGCGATAAACTTAGCGGAAGCTGTAATAATGCTAGCTTCATCTCCTAAATCAAACCGCTCTGTAATGGCATACTATAAAGCTATGAGCGATATCAAACACAAAGAGACTGATATGGTACCTGATCATCTTAGAGACTCACATTACAAGGGTGCAAGAGATAAGGGCATAGGCAAGGATTACAAGTATCCACATGATTATGGCGGATATGTAAAGCAGCAGTACTTGCCTGATAATCTTCATGCAGAAGGCGTGAGATATTATGAGCCATCTGAAAATGGCTCGGAAAGCAAATTTCAAAAGATTTTTAGAAGAGTTAAGAAAAAAATATGGAGATAATTAGAGCAGATAATTCCCGGATTTTTGTTTCGGAGTAAAGAAGGCCCTGGAGACAACACAGGACCAGATAAAAGAGAGCAAAGCTAACAGTAGCAAGGGAAGTTTATTTACTTGTGGACCTTTGATTCATAACAAAATTGTTACAAGCCAGCTTGAGAATGATGGCGTTCGCATTATTAAAACGCCAGATGAGGCAAAAGAGGGCGATACAATAATCGTAAGGTCTCATGGTGAGCCAAAGGCTTTCTATGACAGAATGGATGAGCTTAACCTAAACTATGTAGATACTACTTGTCCCTTTGTTTCAAAGATACACACCATAGTAAATAGTGCTTGTAAAGAAGGAAAGAAGATAATAATTATAGGGGATGAAAATCATCAGGAGGTTATTGCAACCAATGGATGGTGCGATAACTCTGCATATATTATTAACAGCCCTGACGAGGTCGAAAAAGTAGAAAGTGGAGAGTATCTTGTGGTCTGCCAAACGACTATAAGAAAAGAGCTTTTTGAGTCAATAATCGATGCGCTAGAAGCAAAGGGCTGTAAGCTAGAGATAAAAAAATACTATCTGCAATGCTACAAGTCTCAGACAGGATGCATGCCAGAGACTAGCCAAGGAAGTCGATGCGATGATTATTATTGGTGACAAGCAGAGCTCGAATACGAAGAAATTATATGAAATTGCAAAAAAACATTGCAATAATTCGTTTTGCCGAAAATATTAGTGATTTACCATTGAAAGAAATTCAAAAATATAATAAAATAGGAGTTGCGGCAGGTGCTTCAACACCTGAAAGCGTAATTAAGGAGGTTATTGCCAACATGAGCGAAACAGAAAAAAACCACAATGGCGGATTTCATGGATGAAATTGATGCATCTTTGAGACTCCCACATAACGGCGAAATTGTAGACGGAAAGGTACATCAGGTTTCTGATAGAGAAGTGATTGTAAACCTAGGCTGCAAGAAAGACGGAATTCTTCCCGTAGAAGAAGTCACACTTGAGGAAGGAGAAAAACTGATCGATCTGATTTTCAGCCGGGCGACGAGATCCAGGCAAAGGTCGTAAAGACTGATGACGGTGACGGAAGCATCCTACTGTCCAAGAAGAAATTAGAAATTAGCAAGCATTGGGCAGAGATCAACGAAGCTCATGAGAATAAGACGGTAATAACAGTTAAGGTGCTAAGAGCCGTAAACGGCGGTGTAATCGCAGCATACAAGGAAGTTACAGGATTTATTCCTATGTCTCAGCTCTCAGATAGATATGTTGAGAATGCAGATGAATTCATCGGACAGACACTTGATGTTCTTGTAACAAGAGTTGATGCTAAGAGAAACAGAGCACTATTCTCACACAAAGCTATTCTTCTTGCTGAGAAGCAGAAGCTAATCTCAGGTATCCGGGATAGCATCAGCGTAGGTGACATCGTTGAGGGTACAGTAATGAGATTTACTGACTACGGTGCATTTGTGAGACATCGGCGGAATCGACGGACTACTCCATATCTCAGAGATTTCATGGGGTAAGCTAAAGCACCCACAGGAAGTACTTGAGACAGGACAGACTGTTCAGGTTAAGGTACTTTCAATGAACCAGGAGAAGGGTAAGATTTCACTTGGACTAAAGCAGATCACACCAGAGCCATGGAGCGTTATCAACGATAAGTACCAGGTAGGTGAGATTGTAAGCGGTAAGGTAGTTCAGATTAAGGAATACGGCGCATTCGTTGAGCTAGAGCCTGGTCTCAGACGGGACTTGTTCACATTTCAGAAGTTGCTCACAAGAGAGTTTCTGACATTGCTGAAGAACTTCAGCTTGGACAGCTTGTTGATACAAAGATTCTTGATATCGATGTAGATAGAAAGCGTATCAGCCTAAGCATTAAGGCAGCTGCTCCAGCTCCGATAGTAGAAGAGGAAGCCCAAGCTACTGAAGAAGCTTAATCGCAGATGATTTATAATCGCAGGAAGCTATGCTTTCTGCGGTTTTTTATATATTTGATGAGGTAAGATATGAAGATAGAGAGAATTGTTCAGGGATGCCTTGAGAGCAATTGCTACATTATTTACCATAATGAGGGTGGTGAATGCTATATCATGATCCAGGATACAATGCAGCAAAAAAATCATAAAGCATATAGAAAGTAAGAATTTAAAGCCAAAGGGAATACTTTTGACACACATGCACCATGATCATGTTGGAGCAGTCCATGGAATAAAGGCAAAATTTGATGTACCTACTTATATGCATGCACAGGACGCACAGGAATATAAAGGTCACATCGATAGATTACTATATGGTGGAGAAGAGCTGGATTTGGAAGGTGAGACCATCAAAATTCTTCATACTCCAGGACATAGCCATGGCTCAATATGCATAATGTGTGAGGAAAGTAAGGCCTGCTTCACAGGTGATACTATTTTTGACATCGACCTTGGACGCACAGATTTAAACTGTGGAAGCCAGAAAGAAATGGAAGACAGCATAAGAAATGTAATCAGCAAGTGGGATAATTCCATAACAATTTACCCAGGTCATGATGTTAGTGCAACAATGAAGCAGGTAAGAAAATACAACACAGAATATCTGGCTATAATGCAAGGAACTGGCGATGGAAATTAAGATGATAGGTCTTGACCTTGATGGCACGGCACTAAATGATAGCGGCGAGTTTTCAAAGAGAACAAGGCAGGCTTTTAAAAGAGCACATGAACATGGCATACATGTTGTGATTGCAACAGGTAGAGCTGAGTTTTCACTGCCCCAAAATATAGCAGAAATTGAAGGCCTAGAATATGTAATTACATCAAATGGAGCTAGAGTCCTAAGGCTGAGCGATGGATCCGTAGTGTATAAAAATTTCATTAAGCCACACAAAGTTCGTGAGGTTATAGAAGTTCTAAAATCACAAAATGCTAGGGCTGAAATGTTTGCAAACGGCAAGGCATATATAAGCAGAAGTGAATACGATGCCATTGTTTCTGGTGATATTTTGACAAGAAGCAAGGGATATGTGATTGCTACGAGAAACCCGATAGACGATATATTTACACATATGATTGACTGGGAGGATCATATAGAAAATATCAGTGTGAACTACCCAAATGATGAGGCAAAGCGTGCTTGTGAAAAAGAAGTTAGCTGGGATTGAAGGAATTACAGTTACATCATCATTTCCACTAAATAATGAAATCGGTGGTGCGACTACGAGCAAGGCGGATGCACTAGAATTCCTACTTCAAAGCTTTGGACTTCACAAGGATAATCTAATGGTTTGTGGAGACAGTAGAAACGACATTGCAATGATTGAACATGCAGGACTAGGCATAGCTATGGAAAAACGCAGATGACTGTGTAAAGGATGCTGCAGATATTACAACTCTATCAAATGAGGAAGATGGCGTAGCCTATGCAATAGAGAAATATGCATTAAAAATCTATATAATTAACAACTAAAGTACATAAATAAAAGCTTCTTTGCTTAAATCAAGCGAGGAAGTTTTTTTATTTGCAAGGACCTAGAAAAATCTAATATCAAATATTAAAAAAATTATATATAAGAATTTTTCGGATTATATCTAGCATATGTATTTCATAGTGATATAATATACATAGTTACTTATAAATTTAAACAGCCTTATTTTTTTACTATATCTATAGAAAGATAGGATGAATTCAGATATAAGTAATTAATATATAACAGTTTTAAGGAGGCCTATATGAATAAATACCTTGATAATCCTATCCCGGTAATCGCAGATCCAGGGAATTGCGAAAGAAGGGCTTTTATCGACTCTCCCTAGTTGATATAGAGCCAAACGACAAGCTTTTGATAGAAATGCAGTATCCAATTCTAGGATTCGAAAATGCTGAAAAAGCGTTGTATGGCAAGGAAGGAAGTTGTAGAAATGCTGTATAGAGCAGCAGAGAATCTTCCTTCAGGGGTATAAATTTGTGATCTGGGATGCATGGAGACCATTTGCCCTACAAAAGGAACTTTTTATTTCTTATAGCAGTAAAATAATCAAAGAGTTCCATTTGGAAAATTTGACCTCTGAGGAACAGGAACACGAAATCGCAAAAATTTATAGCTGATCCAATTCCAAATGAAGAGCTTCCGCCAGCTCACACGACCGGTGGAGCGATTGATTTGACAATCATGGGACCTGATGGTAAATGTCTAGATTTTTGGAACTGCCTTTGATGCATTTACTGAAAAACGAGAGCAGCCTACTACGAGACCATAGATGTTGAGGGTGATTCTAAAAGCAAAAGGAAATCCGCAACAATCGAAGGTTTTTTTATACAATTTGATGATGGACGCTGGCTTTTGGAAATCTACCATCTGAATGGTGGCACTATGAATACGGAGATAAAAAAATTGGGCTGATATCCAAGGAAAATCTGCATTATATAAAGGGATTTTTTTAAATATTAACTGCATTGTTAATTCAAAAAGAAGATGTATAATTATTTTTAACTATTCATTCTAGCATCAGAAAGGAGACCTGATTATGTTAAGTTCATTCTTCAAGAGTGCTCTAGGTAGAGATACTCTTGTGGCAGCAGATGATACGTGGACACTATTATTCATCCTTGTCGCATCAGTTGCTACAGCAATTTTTTAGAGCAGAAGTACGCTTGGGCTTCTAAAATTTCAGGAGCAATCATTGCACTTATTATAGCACTTGTGCTATCAAATCTAGGAGTTATTCCTATTCACAGTACTCTGTACGATGATATCATCTGGGGATATGCAGTTCCAATAGGAATTCCGCTATTACTTCTTCAGTGCAATATGAAGAAGATTTGAAAGAAACCGGCCGAATGATGGTCGTATTTCTAATAGGTGCTGTGGGAACATGCGTAGGTGCCTTGCTAGCTTACACTCTTTGCATAATTACATTCCGGAGGCATCTGGAGTTGCGGCTATGATGACCGGCTCATACATAGGCGGAGGCGTTAACTTTGCAGCGCTTGCAACTCAGTTTAAGGTTACAGGACAGACAATAGGAGCAGTAACCGTTGCAGACAATCTACTGATGGCATTGTATTTCTTTGCATTAATCATGTTTGCAGGACTTAATTTTTCCGTAAGCACTTTGCTCATCCACACATCGATGAGGTTGAACAAAATGGGCTAGACGACTCAAAGACACAGGCAGCAGCTTATTGGAGCCGCAAGGATATCTCGCTCAAAGACATCGCCTTTAATATTGCATATGCAGTTACAATTGTCTTCCTATCAAATCTAATTTCACATGCTATTGCAGGTGCAATTCCAACAGATAATGCAGTTCTAAAGATGTGCAATACATTCTTTGGATCACGAGTATGTTTGGATTACAACACTTTCAATGATAGTTGCTACCTACGGTGAAAAGAAGGTTGAAAAGATGAACGGTGCACAGGAAATCGGTACATATTTCATCTACATGTTCCTCTTTGTAATCGGTGTTCCAGCATCAATCGTAGAGATTATTACAAATACACCAGCGCTGCTGCTATTTACAGCGATAATGGTGCTTGTAAATATGATGTTCTGCTTTGTTGGCGGTAAGCTTCTCAAGTTTAATTTAGAAGACTGCATCCTCGCATCAAATGCAAATATTGGAGGTCCAACAACAGCGGCTGGAATGGCTATTTCACAGGGCTGGAGCAAGCTTGTAGGACCTGTAATGCTCATAGGTACATTCGGTTATGTTATCGGCACATATCTTGGTGTTATCATTGGAGGAATCCTCGGAGCGTAATAGATTTACAAGAATTAAATTAGACAAACCTGGGCTTGATGAAGCTCAGGTTTTTTGATGCTCAAAATCAAAATCCTGTATGGGAAAATTTGACATTTATACCGCGCGATGATAAATTGGAAATATATTACATTTTTGATGGAGGAGCATTGTATAAGCAAAAGTTTGGGAAACTAGGTGAGGATCTTGCCTACACCTATTTAGAGAATAAGCAGTTTGAGGTTTTTAACACGAAATTATAGGAAAAAAATATGGGGAGATAGATCTTGTTGCACTTCACAAGGGAACGCTTCATTTTATCGAGGTGAAAACTCGTTCAACGGACAGATTTGGAAAGCCAGCGGAAGCTGTAAATAGCGAGAAGATGTCTAAGATGCTAAGACTTGCGCAGGTATTTATCAAAGAGAATAAGTGCGAGTTTTACAGATACTCTTTTGATGTAATAGAAGTGAAGCTAAACCATATAGAGGGGGTACTTTGATGATGAAAGCCTATGGGATGATAGTGCACGGACTTAAGGCTATAAAGATAGAGGTAGAGAGTAGTATTTCTAGAGGCATTCCTCACTGCAATGTAATTGGTTATGGAAATACCATCGTTAAGGAAGCTATTCTCAGAGTTAGATCGGCCATAGAAAGTTCAGGTCTAGAATATCCAATGTCAAGAATAACCATAAATCTTGCTCCGGCGGATATACCTAAGAGGAGTCAGCTAGAGCTTGCTATGGCTATTTCACTTCTTGCAGCAAGTGGTCAGGTATTTGATGGGGAATTAGAGAACACATGCTTTGTCGGAGAGTTATCTTTGGATGGTAAGATTAATCCATGCAAAGGTATTTTTAGCAATTCTCCTTGAGGCAAAAGAGAAGAAGTTCAAGAACGTGATAATTCCAAAGGCTAATATGCATGAAGCAGAGCTCGTTGATGGCATAAATATCTACACGTTTGGAAAGTTAGCCGACGTAGTAAATTTCGTGAACAAAAAGCAAATACCTGACAAAATCAAACACAAAAAGCAGTTTTTAAGTGGCAATAATTTCAGTAAAGATTTCAGTGACATAAAAGGACAGGAAGCGGCAAAGAGAGCTATTCTAATTGCGGTAGCTGGAGGTCATCCTATTTTGATGGTTGGTAGCCCAGGTGTAGGGAAAGAGCATGCTAGCTGAGCGAGTTCCTGGTATAATGCCACCTTTAGAACAGGACGAAATTATAGAGTCAGGTGTAATTCGCTCTGTTTCAAGAGAATCATTAAATGAGGAGTTTACAAGCACTCCGCCTTTTAGAAGACCATCGGTAAATATAAGTATTCCAAGTCTTTTAGGTTCTGGATATCCACCAAGACCGGGAGAGATTACTATGGCACATAAAGGCGTTCTTTTTCTTGAAGAGATAAATGAAATGAACAGGCTTGCTGTTGATGCTCTTAGAGTTCCACTAGATAGAAAAGAGTGTCTGTTTAAACAAACGAGGAGAGGTTTTTAATTATCCAGCTGATTTTTCTTTTTGATATCTTGCGCTAATCCATGTAAATGTGGTTATCTTCACAGTCCCAAAAAGAGTGCACCTGTACAGCTAGCGAATTAGCTACATATAAGGCAAGACTTTCAGGTCCTATAAGCGATAGAATAGATATCCATGTTTTTGTGACCGAGCCTAATTTTGACGAATTTACATCTAGTGAGGGTCTAAGTAGTGCAGATATGAGAAGTATGGTATTAAAGGTTAGAAAAAAATTCAATCAGAGCGTTATACAAGGGAGGAATTTAAGCTGAATTCTAGTATTTATGATAATAAAATTGCTAAATACTGTAGCTTTTGATAGAGAGGGCGAGGCATTTATAGAGAAAGCATATAAGACGCTAAATCTAAGCCCAAGAAGTATGGTCAAAATCAGAAAGATTTCAAGAACTATAGCAGATTTAGACGAAAAGCAAGGAAATTAAACTTAAACATATATCTGAAGCAATACAATTCAGACAGAGGTGGTAGATGACTAATGTGATAGAAGAAAAATGAAAATTATCCAGTCAAGATTAAGGAATGTCTTTCGGATTACAAACCGATTTATTATAGAGAATTTATCACTTTTAGATAAACCTTCCATTGCTATTGTTGGAAGTAGAAAGGCTTCAGCATATGGAAAGAGCTGTGCAAGAGCTTTAGCAAAATGTGCGGTAGAGTATGGCGCCGTAGTAGTTAGTGGCCTTGCTTTAGGGATAGATTCTGAAGCTCATAGTGCATGTCTAGAAAATGGCGGAGAGACGATTGCTGTACTTGCTAATGGAGTTGATGTTTTCTATCCAAAGAGAAATCAAGCAATGCAAAAAGAATAGAAGAAACTGGGCTTCTTCTTAGCGAATATGAGGATGGTACAAGAGCACAAAGATACACATTTCCCGTAAGAAATAGAATAATAAGTGCAATATCTGATGCAATCGTCATTGTTGAAGCGGGATCGCGCAGTGGTTCACTTATCACAGCTGAGTGTGCGCAGGAGCAAGGTAAGGAGGTTTACTCAATACCGGGTAATATAACAAGCCCAGGAAGTCTTGGTACAAATAAGCTTATCAGGGATGGTGCTATTCCACTTATAAATTTTGATGAATTATTTGAAGACCTTGGATTAAGCAAATCAAACAAGAAAATAGATCAAAATTTTTCTGAGTAAAACAGAATCAAGGGTACTTGAGGTAGTCAAAGGTGGTTCAGAACTCTCAATTGAACAAATCCGTCACATAATTGACATAGATCTAGCAGAAATCAATGCTATAATTACAATTCTTGAAATGAAAGGGCTTATTTTTGTGAAAATGGGGAAAGTAAGCATTGCAAATTTATGGAAATAACTATACAATAGGAATTTGTAAACATAGTTTATTGCGATAATTGTAATATATTTAGAAAAGATAGGGATAGATTTAGGAGAGTTAAATGGCAGCTGTCAAATCAGGAAAGAGCAAAGCGAAATCACCGAGTTCAAAGAGCAACAAGACTCTAGTAATCGTGGAATCTCCGTCCAAGGCGAAAACAATAGGAAAATATTTAGGCAGCAGGTATAATGTAATTGCTTCCGTTGGACATGTAAGAGATTTGCCAAAGAGCAAGCTTGGAATAGATATAGATGATAACTTTGAGCCTCAGTACATTTCTATAAGAGGAAAGGGTGACCTCATCAAAAGTCTCAAGAAAGAGGCTTCTAAGGCGAGCAAGGTTTATCTTGCAACTGACCCTGATAGAGAGGGAGAAGCTATATCTTGGCATTTAGCATTCCTTTTGGATTTGAGATCCGGAGGAAGCTTGCAGGATAGAATTCAATGAGATCACAAAAGACACTATAAAGGAAGCAATTAAACACCCACGTAAGATAAACATGGGTCTTGTTGATGCGCAGCAGGCAAGACGTGTTCTAGATAGACTTGTGGGATATCAGATTAGCCCGCTTCTTTGGAGGAAGGTAAGAAAGGGACTTTCCGCCGGAAGAGTTCAGTCTGCAGCCCTTAAGATAATCTGTGATAGAGAACGCGAGATAGAGAAATTTGAGCCAAAGGAATTCTGGAACATTACAGCTGAGTTCAAGAAGGGCAAGAAGTTTCAGGCAAAGCTTGCAGGAGGCAAAACGGTAAGAAAAATCGTTGTCGAAAACAAAGCACAAAATGACAATATAATAAAGGAACTTAATTCAGGTGAGTTTATTGTATCTGATGTAAAGGAAAAGATAAGAATGCAAAAACCTTATCCTCCTTTTACAACAAGTAGCTTACAACAGGATGCGGGAAACAAACTGAATTTCAATGCAAAGAAAACCATGATGATAGCACAGCAGCTATATGAGGGTGTAGATGTAAAAGGTAGAGGAACTACCGGTCTTATCACTTACCTTAGAACAGACTCTGTGCGTGTTTCTGATGCAGCAAAACAGGCAGCAAAGGATCTAATAGTATCAAAGTTTGGTGCTGAATACAGCGCAAACAATGTTTTCTCAAATAAGAAGAAAGACATACAGGATGCACACGAAGCAATTAGACCAGCAATCATAGAGCTAGAGCCTGAACTTATCAAAGATTCACTTACAGCAGCATCGAGTTTAAGCTATACAAGCTAATCTGGAATAGATTCATGGCAAGCCAGATGTCACAGTCAAAGTCAAACAGCATGCAGGTAAACATTGCAAACGGAATCTACGGATTCAAGGCTAATGGATCTGAACTACTCTTTGATGGTTTCAGAAGACTATATAATACTGCAGATGATGAGGGAGCAAAGCTCCTCCCAAGCTTAGAGAAGGACGAAAAGCTTAAGGCAGAAAGCCTAAAGGGAGAACAGTCGTTTACCCAGCCACCCTGCAAGATATACTGAAGCTAGCCTTGTAAAAGAACTAGAAGATAAAGATATCGGACGTCCAAGTACATATGCACCTATAGTAAGCACTTTGACGGAGCGTAAGTATGTAGGAAGAGAAAAGAAAGCTCTTAAGCCAACTGAACTAGGATTCCTCGTAAACGATTTGATGGAGGAATATTTCAAGGATATCGTCGATGCAGGCTTCACTGCTAATATGGAAAAATCGTCTAGATGATGTTGAAGTTGGCAGTCAGAAGTGGAAGGATCTTATTTCTGAATTCTATGGTCCATTCAAAAAGAACTTGACATTGCAGATAGTGCAATTGAAAAAGATAGTAGTAGAAGATGTACCAACAGGTGAACTATGCGAGCTTTTGCGGAAAGCCTATGGTTATAAAGGCGGGAAGATTCGGAGACTTTATCGCATGTAGCGGATATCCGTATGTAAGAACACCAAGCCAATTATTAAGACAATTGGTGTAAAGTGTCCAAATTGTGGTAAAAGATATAGTAGCGCGCAAAAAGTAAGAGAGGTAGACTTTTTCTACGGATGCAGCGGATACCCTGATTGCAAAACTGTATTTTTGGAACAAACCAACAGACAAAAAGATGTCCTGAATGCAATAGCATATTATTAGAAAAAAAGACAAAAGAATAAAAATTTTGTTTGTTCAAACGAAAAGTGTGGGTATACAGAATAGTAACATTAGGAGGTTATTGACATGGTCGAATTCCACGCAACAACAATTTGCGCAGTAAGAAGAGGTCCAGATGACATAGCCATCGGTGGAGATGGACAGGTTACTATGGGCCAAACAGCGATAATGAAGAACGGTGCTAAGAAGGTAAAGAAAATATATAACAACCAGGTTTTTAACAGGATTTGCAGGTTCTGTTGCCGATGCTTTTTCATTAACTGAGAAGTTTGAGAAGAAGCTTGAGGAGCACAGTGGAAACCCTAAAAAGAGCAGCTGTAGACCCTCGCTCAGATGTGGCGTTCTGACAGAGGTATGCGTAATCTTGAGGCTCTTATGATTGTCGTTGATAAGGATGACATGTTGGTAATTTCCGGCACAGGTGAAGTTATTGCACCTGATCAAGATTTTGTAGCTATCGGATCTGGTGGCAATTTTGCGTATTCAGCAGCAAATGCTTTGTTCAATCACACAGATATGAGCGCAGCAGAGGTTGTTGAGGAATCGCTGAAGATTGCTTCTTCGATTTGTGTATACACTAATGACAATATTAGTGTTGAGAGACTTTAGGAGGTTATTATGGCAAACAAATTTCAACAAATGACTCCGAAGGAAATCGTTGCAGAACTCGATAAGTATATAATCGGTCAGGATAGAGCAAAGCGCTCTGTAGCGATTGCGCTGAGAAATAGATATAGAAGAAATCTTCTTTCCGAAGAAATGAGAGAAGAAATTACACCTAAGAACATTTTGATGATAGGACCTACAGGCTGTGGTAAGACAGAGATAGCAAGAAGACTTGCTAAGCTCATGGATGCACCTTTTGTAAAGGTAGAGGCAACAAAGTTCACCGAAGTCGGATATGTAGGAAGAGATGTCGATTCCATGGTGAGAGATCTCGTAGAGAGCTCCATCAGAATTACTAAGCAGTCAAGACTTAAGGAAAAGTACGACATTGCAGATAAAATTGCCGAGGATAAGATAGTTGAGGCTATGGTTCCTGGCAAGAAAAAGAAGGAAGCACCTAAGCAACCTCAGAATCCTTTTGAGATGCTAATGAATACAGCATACGGACAGAAGAAGGAAGATGAGCCTGAGCAGGAAGCTACTACAGATGTAGCAATGGCTAGAGAGCAGGTTGAGACATCAGCTAAGACAGGGACTTCTCGAAGATCGGTATGTCGACATAGAAGTAATTGATGCTCCAAAGGGAAATCAGCTTGACGATGAGCAACGAAGGCATGAGCATTGCAATCGGAAATATCTTTGGGGATATGATGCCTAATAAGACGAGAACAAAACATGTACGTGTCAGTGAAGCACGCAAGATTCTCAGAGAGCAGGAAGCTCAGAACCTGCTTGATATGGAACAGGTAACAGATGACGCTATAGAAAATGCTGAGCAAAACGGAATAATATTTATCGATGAAATTGATAAGATAGCCTCGGAGCTGAGTTTACAAGTGGAGCATCTGTTTCAAGAGAAGGTGTTCGAGAGATATACTTCCAATTGTAGAAGGAAGCGTAGTAAATACAAAGTACGGACCGGTTAAGACGGATCACATTTTTGTTCATAGGGGCAGGTGCCTTCCATGTATCAAAAGCCAACTGATCTAATTCCGAACTACAGGGACGTTTCCCAATCAGAGTGGAGTTAGAGAACTTGACCACAGAAATCTTCAGAAAAAAATTCTAACTGTACCGGAAAAATGCTATCATTAAACAAAATCAAGAATTAATGGCAACCGAGAAAATAAAATTGGAATTTTTCAGAAGATGCTATTGACGAAATCGCCGAAAATGTCGTATCTTATGAATGAACAGGCAGAAAAATATTGGTGCCGGACGACTATATACAGTAATGGAGAAGCTTTTTAGAGGACATTTTCATTCGATATTCCAGAAACTAACGGTGAGCCAATTGTGATAGATAAGAATTATGTCATAAGTAAGTTTAATGATACAGTTCATAAAGATGATATTGATAAATATATATTATAAATATTATAATGTAATAGAATTTTTGAATGAAAAGGAAAAGGTGGATTCAAAAATGAAGGGTAATTTATTATCAAAAGTCAGAAGACTTAACAATGTACTATCAGAGAGTACATCAGGATTTGTATCTTTTGATGAACTATGCAATATACTGTACGACATGCTAAATGCAAATGTATATATCCTGAACAAGAGAGGTAAGGTGCTAGCAGCAAAATTTGACGACGGTGAAGAAGCACCACTAGTAAAGGTAGAGGGAGGACACTTCGAGCTACCTAAGGAGTTCAACGACAAGTTCCTTGAGCGCAAAGAGGCTTGTGAGAACCTAACAAACGATGCTATCAAGAACATCTATGGAGAAGAATACTCACTATCATCTAAGTATCACACAATCGTACCAGTTATCTTTGGTGGTAAGAGAGTTGCTACACTTTTATATGTAAGAGCAAGTGAGGCATTTACAGACGAGGATCTAGCTATCTGCGAATATGGTGCAACAGTAGTTGGTATTGAGGTAACAAGAGGAATTGCACTTGAGGAAGAGGAAGACAATAGACTAAAGGCTGCAGTAAGCGTAGCACTTGAGACATTGTCATACTCCGAGCTTGAGGCTGTTATTAAGATCTTTGAGGAACTCAATGGAAACGAAGGACTTCTTGTTGCAAGCAAGATTGCTGACATGTCAGGAATCACACGTTCAGTAATTGTAAACGCTCTTCGTAAGCTAGAAAGTGCTGGTGTTATTGAGTCAAGATCTCTCGGAATGAAGGGAACAAGAATCAAGATCACAAACGAGTTCTTGAGAGAAGAAATTGAGAAGGTAGAAATTTAATTTACTAGATATTTCAAGGACCGCAGGTTTTAATCTGCGGTCTTTCTACTATAAGGAACTTATTGTAAATGGAAGCAGAGTATAAAAACCATCAAAGATGCAGCAAAGGCTGAGCTAAATATAGAAAAATCAAAGTTTATTTCGCACATTTCCCATGCAAACAATAGGGAAGAGGCAGAAGCCTTTTATTCAAATGATAAAAAGCTGAATATAAGGATGCGACGCATAACGTATCCTCCTTTGTCATAGGACCAAAGATGGAACTCAAATGGGCAACTGATGATGGAGAACCTCAGGGAACGGCTGGAATGCCGATTCTAAAGGTTTTTAGAGGAGCAAGGTATAACTAATACAGTTGTAGTTGTTACTCGCTATTTTGGTGGGAAAAAACTTGGCACTGGCGGACTTGTAAGAGCATACACTGATAGCACACTTGAGGCAATCAAGGCTTCGGACTTTGTGAGGTGTATAAGATTGCTAGCATCAAAGCTAGGATTGACTATTCATCATATAGCAAGCTAATAAAACTAAGTCTTCCATTTTATACGGAGATTGTATCAACTGAATTTCAAGATGCAGTGTTAGTAGAAATAGACTTTGATCCGAAAGGCTCGAAGAGCTAAAAAGATGCGATAGACAACCTGAGCAGGGGACAAGCTTCAATCAAAATATGTGAGGACAAAAATCAAAAGCAATTCCGATTGAGGAGTAAAATAATAGGCTTAGAACATTAAATTGCATATATTATGGATAAAATTCGATTAATGTCGTTTTTATTATTGACAAGCATAATAAAATATGGTAAATTCATATAGCTGAGTTATCCAAGGAAATATCCGAATTAGCACTCAAGAGAAAAAAAGTTCTTGACAATGTCAAGACGACACTCTATAATATGTAAGTGCGTCGGACAACGATGGAAGCAATTGAGGGCGTTTAGCTCAGCTGGGAGAGCACCTGCCTTACAAGCAGGGGGTCATAGGTTCGAGCCCCTATAACGCCCACCATTATTGCGGCCTGGTAGTTCAGTTGGTTAGAATGCCAGCCTGTCACGCTGGAGGTCGACGGTTCGAGCCCGTTCCAGGTCGCCATCGATTTTGTAGGACATAATTAAGACATAATAACAATAAATATATATAATATGCTGGCGTGGCTCAACGGTAGAGCAGCTGATTTGTAATCAGCAGGTTGGGGGTTCGATTCCTCCGCCAGCTCCATTTTAAGAAACTATACAAGTCAATAATATGGTATCCAGGTGAATATTGGCGCTGGGATATGCTTAATTTGAATGAGGTCGTCGAGGGATTCCCGAGTGGCCAAAGGGGGCGGACTGTAAATCCGTTAGCTGAGCTTTCGATGGTTCGAATCCATCTCCCTCGACCAATTTTACAAATATATATGCGGAAGTGGCTCAGGGGTAGAGCATCGCCTTGCCAAGGCGAGGGTCGCGAGTTCGAATCTCGTCTTCCGCTCCAATTTATGCGGATGTAGTTCAATGGTAGAACCTCAGCCTTCCAAGCTGATGGCGTGAGTTCGATTCTCATCATCCGCTCCATTTTTCAGATAAGCGTGGGTCCATAGCTCAGTTGGATAGAGCAACGGCCTTCTAAGCCGTGTGTCTGGGGTTCGAATCCCTATGGACTCACCATTGTTATTTGGTGAACGATGGGGTATCGCCAAGTGGTAAGGCAACGGACTTTGACTCCGTCATTCGTAGGTTCGAGTCCTGCTACCCCAGCCAGTAGAGATGACCCATTAGCTCAGTCGGCAGAGCACTTGACTTTTAATCAAGGTGTCCGGAGTTCGAATCTCCGATGGGTCACCATTTGATTATTTAATAACTAAAAGAATCCACATTTATGGAGAGGTGTCCGAGTGGTTTAAGGAGCTGGTCTTGAAAACCAGTGATTCCGAAAGGGACCGTGGGTTCGAATCCCACCCTCTCCGCCACATAATTTATAGGTAGTAGATCAAGCCTGGAGAAGTACTCAAGAGGCTGAAGAGGACGGTTTGCTAAACCGTTAGGGTTCGTATTAGGGCCGCATGGGTTCGAATCCCATCTTCTCCGCCACATTAATATAGGGGTATAGCTCAGTTGGTAGAGCAGCGGTCTCCAAAACCGCGTGCCGTGGGTTCGAATCCTACTGCCCCTGCCAATTTAATACATATATCGGGGTGTAGCGCAGTTTGGTAGCGCAACTGGTTTGGGACCAGTGGGCCGCGGGTTCAAATCCTGCCACCCCGACCATTTTTAAGGCGTGGGCCATTAGCTCAGTTGGTCAGAGCGTCCGGCTCATAACCGGCAGGTCCTGGGTTCAAGTCCCCGATGGCCCACCAAAAATTAAATTATGATGTGCTCAGATAGCTCAGTTGGTAGAGCAGGGGACTGAAAATCCCCGTGTCCTTGGTTCGATTCCGAGTCTGAGCACCATTAATAAGCAGTTTTTCGATGCTTCGCGCTCGGAGAGCTGTTTTTAATAGCCTACAGAAATTATATAATATGTATTTGTATATAATTTCGTCGTAGGCTTTTATGCAACACTCGCCCAAGAGCGAAGCGATTGGATACGAGTGACTGCATCATTGTGATTTATTATGTCTCTGACTTCGTCGTAAGCTTTATGCAAAGCTTGTCCAATAGCGAAGCTGTTGGGTACAAGCGACTGCATCATTGTGATTAATTATGTATATAATTTCGTCGTAGGGCTTTATGCAACACTCGCCCAAGAGCGAAGCGATTGGATGCGAGTGACTTAATAGCTTACAGAAGTCTCTGACTTCGTTGTAAAGCTTTACACAGGTTTGCCCAACAGCTACGCTGTTGGCTGCAAACTACTGTGAGCTGTACAGAAATTATATAATACGTATTTGTATATAATTTCGTCGTAGGCTTTGTGCAACACTCGCCCTAATAGCGAAACGATTGGATGCGAGTGACTTAATAACTACAGAAGTCTCTGACTTCGTCGTAAAGCTTTTACACAGAGTTTGCCCAACAGCCACGCTGTTGGCTGCAAACTACTTAATAGCTACAGAAATCTTTGATTTCGTCGTAGGCTTTTACACAAGGTGTGCCCTAATAGCTACGCTGTTGGCTGCAAACTACTGTGAACTGTACAGAAATTATTGATATATTTCCTCGTAAAGCTTTTTCGATGTTTCACCAAGAATGAACATTGTGAGTTATTGGTAGGAAACGAGTAACCAAACACGTTTCATCTCCAATCCAATTATCTTTTTAAACCATATGCAAAAATATCACATTTTGATGAGATCGATATGATATAATTTCATTAGTAACTTATATATAGAAAGGTGAATTATGGCACAATTATATTATAGATATAGCACCATGAATGCAGGCAAATCGATTGAACTTATCAAAGTTGCATATAACTACGATGAACGCGGAAAGAATGTAATGACTCTTGTTCCATCAGTAGATGATAGATATGGACAGGGCGTTATCACTTCGAGGATTGGTGTACAGAGAGAAGCGACAATTGTTAATGATGATACAAATATCTTGGAACTTTTTATGTCAGAAAATGAGAAGCATAAGATAGATTGTGTTCTCATTGATGAGTGTCAGTTTTGAAGAAACATCATGTACTAGAGCTCGTTGAGATAGTGGATAGCTTTGATGTACCAGTACTCTGCATATGGACTAAAGAATGATTTTCAGAAACGAGATGTTTGAAGGATCATATTATTTACTAATATACGCAGACAAGATAGAGGAAATTAAGACTATTTGCTGGTGCGGACGCAAGGCGACAATGGTTGCCAGAGTCGTAGATGGTAAAAATAGTTAAGCATGGCAGACAGGTTATGGTTGGTGGAAATGAGATGTACGTTTCGCTTTGCAGGAAGCACTATAACGATGGACGGCTTAGTGACAAAAATTAATATAAATAAAGACGCTGTAGGCAATTGCTTACAGCGTTTGTCATATAGCCCCATTATTTACTGATATATACTCTCGGTGGTCTTGCAGAGAGCCTGCAAATAATGTCGTTCTTATTTGTTCCTACAAGTTCACTAGCTTCCTGGATTGTCATTGAACCATCTTTACCGTTACCATAGATGATTGCCCTATCGCCCTCTGATACATCTTTGATATCTGTTACGTCTGCAACAACCTGGTCCATGCATAGGACTCCGACAATGTTTGCTCTTTGACCTTTGATGATAACATAACCCTTGTCACGCATCTGACGTGGGTAGCCATCTGCATATCCGAAAGGTAGGGTGGCAATTACGCTATCTCTTTCGGCCCTCCAAAGAAAATCGTAACCAACACCATCGCCCTTGTTTATTTTGTGAATCTGTGAGATTGCAGTCTCAAATGTTATAGCGCTTTCTACGTCTATGCTTCCTTTGTGAAAGCCCCTCATTCCGTAGATTAAAGCACCTGGTCTAATCATATTCATTCTAAGCTCTGGACTATCAACGCAGGCTATGCTATCGGCTATGTGCTTATATTTGAACTTAAAGCCTTTTTTTCTCAATGCGGTTTATGAAGCCAGTCAAAAGTTCATACTGTTTTGCATCATCTTCTTCACTAGCGAGTGCAAGATGTGAAAAGATACCTTCAACCTCGATTCCTTCAAGACCAAACATTTTCTTCTACATCGCGTGCGAAGTCCTCTGTAGGCTCTGAACCCTAGCCTATGGAAGCCCGTATCGAGCTTTACATGGATTTTTAGTCCTTGTACCGAGCTCTTTTGAGATATCTGATAAAAAGTCTCGCCTGATGGAGCGAAAAAGACAGTTTGAGTGATGTTTAGTTCTGCTACCTTATGCAGATATCTGTCAGGAGTATGTCCTAAGATAAATAGGGGGTAGTCTCGGGTACTTTTAATCTAAGGTCTATTGCTTCTGTCAAAGTTGCAACAGCAAGATGGCTAGCACCATTTTTCCATGAGAGTAGGCGCAATTGCAAGTGAGCCTAGTCCATATGCATTAGCCTTTAACTACGGCCATTACTGAAACCTCATCGCCAACCATTTCCTTAATTGCGCGCATGTTGGCAGCTATTTGATCTAAGTCTACAATAATTCTGGTGTCTCTATAAATCTGGTCAGTCTGCATTTTTCCTCCTAAAGCTTGTTCTGTATTTCTGAGATTATCTTTGATGTAAATGTCTGAGCAAAAATAGCAATCTCGGTGTAATTGAAGCGGTTATTTTCTTTGATTATCAGGTATTTGTTGTCAAAGCCTGGAAGCTTATTATCTACGAGTTCATCCATGCTTACCATATTCTTTATATCTATGAAAGCTGATCCAGTCATAGTTTCTGCGGGAATCTCTATAACATATTTAGAATCTATCTTGCTTATATTCACGCTGTATGGTGCCTCAAAGGAAGGGAAGGAGATGTAGTCAATAGCATCTTCCATATGCCCTTTTATATAAAGTGTGCTATGCTTAAAGTCAATTTTTTCAATAAAACCGCCTTCATGAGGCATGCCTTGATGACATATAGCTCTCGAAAAATCTGCGTGTTTAATGACACTAACAAGTTGAAATAGCTGCTTTATATCATCGCTATTATGAAGCAAAAATCTGAGAAAGCATATCCTTGGAACCCGTCGTTTGATATTGAGAATAGAGTTCTACGCTCTCCTTACCACTGATTTTATCGCTCCTATCTGTAGATAGACCAGCAAAAACTTCAAGCGACTTTTGGCTCATGCTTCCAAGTAGTTTAGGAAGGTCTGAGTAGTGCTTCATAATCATGAAAAGGTCAAGGTTACAAAGAGCTCTGAATTTGATACCGTATTTATCAGAGCGTTTATTCAAAAATGGAATATCAAAGAGCTTGCCGTTGTATGTTACGACATAGTCGACATCCTCAAGGGATTTGTTTGCTAAAGCGATGATTTCCTTTTCTTCAGCAGGTGTTTCTGCAAAGAACTGCTCAAGACGAGCTTCTTTTCCATCAAAGATTACAAGACCTATCAAAATAACAGCACTGAAGTTTGGCGATAGGCCAGTTGTCTCAATATCTAAAACTGCAAAGCTTTTTACCAGCGAAGAACATGTTAAAGAATGCAGGAAAAATCGCAACGTATATCTAATTTATCTTTTTATATTTATCATACTAACCTCACGTTAATATATATGTATCCATATACGAAAGTATTATAACACAAAAACAAAAGAAACCTAAAAAGGTTTCTTTTTGTTAAAAAGGAGTATTGGGATTAGAGATTAAGAGGTTATCAGGGGATAACCCTCATTTATATTATAGTTACTAATCCTTAGAATTGCAAGTACTAATTGCATAAATATACTGTTATTTTTAACTTTTTGGTAATAAAATAGCAAAAATGCTTAAAAAAATTAGAAATTTGTTTGATTCATCAAAAATGTCTGATATTTAGCAACATTTTTGTGAGGAAATTGACGGAATTTTTATATATTCATATAAAATGTATAAATAATACATATAAAAACATATATAATTAATTTAATAATGCCTATATAAAATATGATATAATATATTAAAATCACGAGGAGGTTTTGTTATGACATTTGAAGAAAAAAACGCTTAATTCAGAGCGTATTTACGAAGGTAGGATACTTAATTTGAGATGTGATGAGGTTACAACAGTCAATGGAACTTCACATCGTGAGATAATTAGAGCATAATGGAGGAGCAGCGATAGCTGCTTTGACGAGACGATAGAAAATTAGTTATGGTTAAGCAGTTCAGAAAGCCATCTGATCGCGTCATGCTAGAAGGTACCAGCAGGTAAAAGAGACGGTAAAGAAGCAGGACTTGATGTAGCAAGGCGAGAGCTAAAAGAGAGACTGGATACTCTGCGAAGTCCATGACATACCTGACTTCAATATTCCCAGCAATAGGCTATTCGGAGGAGGTCTTGGATATATACCTTGCTGAAGATCTTGCAGCTGGGGAGACTGATTTTGATGATAACGAAGCAATAGACATCCTTGAGATTCCGCTTGATGAGCTCGTTGACATGATTATGGCGGGAAAGATTGAAGATGCAAAGAGCATAGTGGCTATTATGATGACAGCAGAAGTACTGAGAAGGAGAAGCGATGGATAATATTCGTAGTTTTTTCAGATTATCTAAGAGACAGCAAAAATACATCAGAAAATACAATACTCGCATATAGCAGAGACATCCTAGCTTTCGAAAAGTACTTAGGCAAAAAGGGAAAAGAACTTCTAGAGGCTACTCAGACAGATGTACTTTCATACATTATGGAACTTAGCAAGGCAGGGAAGTCTACATCTACAACAAATAGAAAACTTGCTTCAATCAGAGCTTTTTATACATTTAAGATTAAGGAAAATGAGCTAAAGACAAACCCTGCAGATGATATTAAAACTCCTAGAGCCGAGCGTAAGGAAGTCGATTTTCTAAGCATAGCAGAGGTAGAGAAACTTCTAAAGCAGCCTGGTGAAAGCGTTAAGGGCTATAGAGATAGAGCTATTTTTGAGGTTCTATATGGAACTGGAATAAGAGTTAATGAGCTGATTGAGCTAAACCTTGATGATGTAAATCTTCGCATGGGATTCATAACCTGTCAGGGTAATGGCAAGGGAAGAATTGTACCTCTAGGAAGTTATGCGAAGGATGCTATTAAGAAATACTTTGATAGCAGTATGCCAAGCCTAGCAAAGAATAAGAAATATCAGGATGGAAGAGCACCTTTGTTCCTAAATTACATGGGTGAGAGATTCACTAGACAGGGCCTTTGGAAGCTTATGAAGCAGTATGGCAAGGCTGTTGGAATGGAGGAGGAATTACTCCTCATATACTCAGAAATTCATTCACTGTTCATATGATACAAAACGGTGCAGATCTAAAGACTTTGCAGGAACTTTTTAGGTTATGATGACATGCAGGCACTTCAGGTTTTTCATGCAGCTTTCCAAGAGTAGAATCAAGGATGTTTACGATAGAACTCATCCAAGAGCCTAGATTTGGTATATAATTGGCGATAAATTATCAAAAATGCACAATTTTGCTTGCATTTGTCTCTTTGAGATGATAATATATTTAAGTTAGTACGGGTGGTCCTCTGCATACAGTAGTGGCAAGAACACCTTGGAGGGAAAGGAGGAACCCAATCAATGAATATTTTAGATTCAGTTGCTCAGGATTATCTCAAGAAGGATGTCCCTGCATTTAACGTAGGTGACCAGGTAAAGGTCCACGTTAAAATTAAGGAAGGCGCAAGAGAAAGAATTCAGATTTTTTGAAGGTTTTGTTCTTAAGAAGCAGAACGGTGGAATCGGTGCTACATTTACAGTTAGAAAGATTGCTTCTGGTGTAGGTGTTGAGAAGACATTCCCACTTCATTCTCCATGGGTCGAGAAAATCGAAGTTGTTAGAGAAGGTAAGGTTAGAAGAGCTAGACTTCACTACATGCGTGGCAGAACAGGTAAGGCTGCTAAGATTAAGACTAAATAATAACGGTCACAAAGGACATCCGCATGGGTGTCCTTTTTACTAATAGTTGCGTTGAAATTGAAAGAGGTCCAAGATGTCATTGCAAAACATAAACTGGTATCCAGGTCACATGAAAAAGACGAGAGAGCTTATTGCTAGCAATCTCAAGCTTGTTGACATAGTAATAGAGGTTATAGACGCTAGAATTCCTATTTCGAGCAGAAATCCAGTAATCGATGAGCTTACAGCAGGTAAGCAGAGAATAATTATCCTAAACAAGAGCGATCTATCAGACGGTCAGGAAAATAAGCGCTGGATAGAAAAACTTAGCAAGGATGGAAGCAAGGTTATGACTCTTGATTCTATGCACGGCGTTGGAATTAAGGAACTTCTAAATTTGATGTCTAAAATTGAGGACGATATCAATAAGGATAGGGTCCGTAAGAAGAACCTAAGACTAATGATTGTCGGTGTTCCTAATGTTGGAAAGTCATCTTTGATTAATCGTCTAACGGGAAAGAAGAGTGCAAAAGACTGGGGATAAGCCAGGCGTGACTAAGGGAAAGCAGTGGCTTACTCTTTCAAATGGAATGCAGCTTCTCGATACTCCAGGCATCCTGTGGCCTAAGTTTGAAGATGAAAATGTAGGAATCAAACTTGCTTTCTGTGGCTCTATCAAGGATGAAATTCTTGATTTAGAGACACTTGCGCTTAGGCTAATTGAGCTTCTTCAGGAGGAGTATCCTAAGCTCTTAGCAAATAGATATAAGCTTGAGGAAATTTCTGACGAGGGGCTTGTGAACATGGATAATATAGCGCTAAATAGAGGATTTATTCTATCAAAAGGTAGAATAGACTATAGCAGATGTGCAAAGACTGTCCTAGATGAATTTAGGTCTGCTCAGATTGGTAGAATCACTTTAGAAAGGGCTAAGTAATATGACTAAAGCTGAAAGACTTGAGCTTGCTATCAAAAGAACTAAGGAGCTTAGAAGGCCGGAAATAGAGCTCATGGACAAGGGATATAGTCTAATTGCTGGTGTCGATGAGGTTGGCCGAGGTCCTCTTGCTGGTCCGGTAGTTGCAGCCAGCTTGCATTTTTGATAGAGATGTAGACATAGTCGGTATAGATGACTCTAAGAAACTAAGCGAAAAGAAGAGGGAGCAGTTCTTTGATGAAATTAAAGATAAGGCTCTAGCATATGGTATTGGGGAAGCTTCGTGTGAAGTCATCGATGAAATTAATATTTTAGAAGCAACTAAACTTGCCATGAAAAAGGGCGATAGATGAAGCTGATAAAATGCTGGAATCTAAGGAAGAGATAGGATTCAAATTGTAATCTTTGACGCTGTAAAGATCAATGATTTAAAGAAGGAACAAATGTCGGTAATCAAAGGTCGATCAGACATATTTCTCTGTTGCAGCAGCATCTATTCTTGCAAAGGTAACGAGAGATAATTTGATGAAGGAATATGACAAAGTTTATCCTGAATACGGATTTGCATCCAATAAGGGATATGGAACAAAAGGCTCATTATGAGGGAATCAAGAAGGCTGGAATTACAGAAATCCATAGAAAAAGCTTTCTAAAAATCTCGATACACACTAAATATAAGATCTATACGGACCGGGTGCATTTAATTATGCATCCGGTTTTTGTGTTGCTTTGTTTAGCAGCGATTCGAACGATAGAAAGATTAAAAATTAACCACTGGTTTAGCCAGTGGTTATGATTTTGTGCTTATATCCTTTGATGCGCTAATCATCATGTCTCAATGAATTGTCATTAAAGAATGTATTTGCGTTATACAAGAAAAAGTACGTCTGTTATGCCATTTGCTTTTAATGATTTCGCTTATATCATCAAAGAAGTATCTTGGATCTATGACTATAATCTCCTATAATCCTGCGATAGGAATGGGATGAAGCTATTGGCATAGGGAGTCTTTGATGAGAAGAAGTTTTCGCTGTGAGCTTACAGGCGTTTTAATCGAGTAAATTGGGTGGTTGCTTCCACCAAATACTGTATATGTATCCTTCTTCTTGAGATTATTCAGCTTATAGAACTCGGTTGTCTTCTCCTTTGTATCAGAGTAGAAGATAACGCTGTTATTGTAATTTTGACCTTCTTTAGGAAGGTAAATCTTTATCATATCGTTAAGTCCGTTGGTGAAGCCACTCTTAGATGCTAGTGTTCCACGGAAGTCGTTTTTGGACCGCTAGGGCATCATACTTTATATTGCTATTCAGTTTATTCTTCTTAGCAAAGTCTTGATATGCTAGATATGCGCCATCCGTTGTCCAGTGATGGTCCGTATGATAGTAGAGCTCAATTTTTCCTTATTCTTTTTGAACGTAGCTCTGACATCTACTGGGTTAATTCCGATTGACTGTATCTTCTTGAAGAAATCATCCATCTGTTTGTTTTGGTCCTCGGTTACTGCAAACAGAGGAAGTTTGTCGAGACATTATATTTGCTGCATTTGGAACGAGCATGAAATCCATATTTATTTTAGGGTAGAGTTGCTTGAGTTTGGCAAGAGAGTTATAATTATTCTCCATCTTTTTGGCGTCAGCCTTGCTTATATTTTTCCATCAAATAGTTATCTTTGCACATAAATACATTGTTTGATTCAGTGGAACCAAGACTGGTATCAAAAGATGATTTTATTTTTGATAAACATATTCCTTAGCATAAACCGATCTGCAGCATATGATTCTGCCTTTGTTTCAAATCTTCCGCTAAAAATGCTGCTAATACTTAGCTTCGGCATGGTTTGAAGCAGACGATTTTCCTCGGCAGAAAATTTCTTGTCTGCAAGAAAATATTAAAAAAACATGACCACAATCAATATGGCTGGAAATATAAATCCGAATATTTTTTCGCTGTCTTACGATTCATCTTTTCCTCCATCTAAAAATCTAAAGTATAAAAAGGATTGTAGGTGCTGAATATCAGGTATGAAACCGAAACCATAAATATAATCAGCAGACTTGCAATCGAAAATGCTGTGCTACTCTTACTGAGAAGTGTGTATATCTTGTAAGGTTTTGGGTGAGATAGTACGCAGGCAATAACCATCAAAATCAAATTTGACTTTAGTAGGTATAGGAACTGCATGTTTGCAAATGGTAGCTTGCCTATAAAGAACATGTTACCGATATAGTGCATAGCGCTTGCTAGGTCATCACTAAAGAAAAATACCCAAGCTATTATAACTATCAACATAGTAATTATATGCTGAAGGACACTAGGTAGCTTCTCCATACGCTCTGCAAAAAAGTATTTCTCGGCTATCAGGAAAACTCCGTAGTATAATCCCCAAACGACAAAGTTCCAGCTTGCTCCGTGCCAAAGTCCAGTAAGCGTCCATACTACGAGAAGATTGATTATATGCCTCTTAGCATTTACTCGGTTACCACCTGAGTGGAATATACAGGTATTCCTTAAACCAAGTGCTGAGTGATATATGCCATCTACGCCAAAACTCAGTAACAGATTTAGATATGTATGGGTAGTTGAAGTTCTCCATAAAATTGAAGCCGAAGACCTTGCCGAGGCCTATTGCCATATCTGAATATCCACTGAAATCAAAGTAAATCTGTAAAGTATAAGCAATAGCTCCTAGCCAGTAGGTGAGAACCGATGCGTTTGATCCGTCTGATAAAATCAAAGTATGTAGTGCACCCATATTGTTTGCAACTATTACTTTTTCCCAAGTCCAATTATAAATCTTGCACTTCCTTCACCGATTGGGATCCGCGAAATCTCTCGTTATCTAGTTCAGCTGCGATGTCTTTATATTTAACAATAGGACCTGCAATAAGCTGAGGAAACAGCGATAAATATAGCCCAAACTTTAGCGGACTTTTCTGAGCTTCTGTATCACCTCTGTAAACATCTATTATGTAAGACATTGCCTGGAAGGTATAAAATGATATACCTATAGGAAGTGGCAAGGCTGTATAGGAGATGTTTGTGCCTAATAAAGTATTTACGCTGTCAAGTGCAAAACCATAGTATTTGAAGAAGGAGAGGATTAACAGATTTACAACAACAGTGAATATCAAAGTTACTTTTTTGCCAATTATTCGTTCCTTCTCTATATCAAGCGCCATCGCCCAGTTAAAGACAATGCTGAATATCATCAAAAATACGTATATTGGCTCGCCCCAAGCATAAAAAGCAAGCTGGCAGCAAGTAGAACGTAGTTCTTGTACTTAAAAGGCACAGCGAAGTATAGAATTAATAAAACTGGTAAGAATGTGAACAGAAAGAAGATGCTACTGAACAGCATTTCTGAATACCTCCTCTATCTTTTGTCCATCATCACCGACATAATACAGTAAATATGTGCCTTTTTGGATGATTAAAGCGTTATTTAGAGCAGCTACCTGCTTAGGGCCATAGCCCTCAAAAATCTTTAACTGCGACTGAATCCTCTTATCGACGCTATCTCTGAAGTTATTTAGCTTGTTTCTGTCACTTGCTTTTTACAATCAAAAGTTCGTCGACGCTGAGGGCCTCCGGCTTTTATAATAAATATATCCTTTAGTGCTAGACGGATCTATCTCAACAAAATGGACTAAATCTGATCGACGCACTTGTTAAGTTTCTGCGATTTCAATTCTTTTGCCATAGATTTCTCTATAGATTCAACCGGAAACATCCTTAGCACTTTTGAATTCTATAGGCGATTCCAAGGAAAGCAACTAAAATGAGCAGAAAGATTAATTTCTTCTTCACTTTATAGACCTGCTTTCTTCTGCATCAAATCAAGCCAAATAACATAATATGCAGGCTGAACGTGTATACCGTCACCAGCGTAAAGCGATGGATTATCTACTAAAATGTGAGCTGTGTCGATATATGTAACCCTAAGCTTCTTACACATGGCTTTCGATCTTATTATTGAAAATTCTTGTAATTTCCTAGAACTTTGTTTGCGCTTATTGCAGACTCATCAGAGTGCTGATGCCGTTAACAAAAATCTTTGTTTTAGGTGATTTTTCTTGAACTTATTTATGAGATTAGAATATTGCTCTATGAAACTATCTGCATCTCCGTTAAAGTTACCCATGTCATTCATTCCGTATGAGAAGAAAGCAGCCTTAGGGTAGGTTGCAGCAGCTTTATCAAACATTGCCTCATCCTTGCTAACTGCACCACCGACAGCAGAGAAAACTTGCTCTTCACCTAGGAAGCCATAAACTGTGAGACCTTCTGTGATAGAGTCTCCGACAATTGCACAGTTTGCAAAAATTGTTCTATAGTTCTTGCCGTCCTCTGAGCCCCGTTTTTCGGCTTCTTTCATTTTCTGAAGTTCAGCTTCAACATCGACAACAGTAGAAAAGTTAAACTTTGAAACCTTTGTTATATTGGCCTTGACCTTTTCTTTAGCTATTTTGGCATTGCGATTTGATTTAAAAAGATTAAAAACAAACATGAAGGCTAGTATTAGAACTGCGAGTAGTACGATAATAGCTCGCAAATTTAACTTATTTCTGGTTGATCTATTGTTCATTTATTACACCATTTCCATTCGATTTTTCTCATTATTGTACATAATATATCATATCAAAAATGAGATATAAAATCAATGTAAATTTGATATAAATTAGTTGATAAAATATTCAGTTTTTTTCATGAAGCTAAAAGTGCTTGAAAATGCTTAAATAAGCTTGAAGAAATGAGCTTTTGCTGTATTATTATATATGTATTTTTGTAGCTATTTTAATCTTTATTTTACGAAAGGATTTCTAAATATATGGAACATAATTTATCGAAAACTTACGACCCAAAAATCGTTTGAAAAGCGCATCTACGATATGTGGGAAAATAGTGGTGCATTTAAACCAAGTGAGGACAAGAGCAAGGAGTCGTTCACTATAGTTATGCCACCACCAAATATTACTGGACAGCTACACATGGGGCATGCACTTGATCACACGCTCCAGGATGTTTTTGATTAGATATAAGAGAATGCAGGGATATAATACACTTTGGCTTCCGGATCTGACCATGCTAGCATTGCTACTGAGGTTAAGGTTGTGAACAAGATTCGCGAGGAGGAACATAAGGAGAAGGAAGACCTTGGCAGAGAAGAATTCCTAAAAGCGCGCATGGGCATGGAAGGAAGAATACGGTGGACGCATTACTCAGCAGTGTCGTAGGCTCGGTGATTCATGTGACTGGTCAAGAGAGCGTTTCACTATGGACGAAGGATGTAACAAGGCTGTTAAACACTTCTTTGTTGAGCTATATAACAAAGGGCTGATTTATCGTGGACATAGACTCATCAACTGGTGTCCTCAGTGTGGAACATCGCTTTCTGATGCAGAAGTTGAGCATGTTGATAGAGACGGCAAGTATTGGTATTTCCGTTACCCTGCAGCAAAAGAGGGTGGAATGGACATAACGGTTGCTACATCAAGACCTGAAACTATGTTTGGTGATGTTGCTATTGCTGTAAATCCGAAGACGAAAGATATAAGGACGTTATAGGACAGACAGTTTTACTACCTTTGGTAAACAGAGAAATTCCTATCATCGCTGACCCATATCCGCATCCGCAAAAAGGAACTGGTGCAGTTAAGATTACCCCAGCTCATGATCCTAATGACTTTGAGGTAGGAGAACGCGCTAATCTAGAAATTATTGAATGTATGGACAGCAAGGCTTGCATGACAGAGACTGCAGGCAAGTATGCCGGCATGGATAGATATGAGTGCAGAAAGCAGTGGATCGAGGATCTAGATGAGGCAGGTTTCTTTGTTAAGACTGAAGACATCAAGATTCCAGTAGGCGAATGCTACAGATGTCATACACCTATAGAGCCTATGCTTTTCGGATCAGTGGTTCGTTAAGATGGAGGAGCTTGCAAAGCCAGCTATCGACGTTCTCAAGAGCGGTGAGTTAAAGCTTGTACCAGATAGATTCGATAAGATCTATATGCACTGGCTAGAGGGAATCAGAGACTGGTGTATCTCAAGACAGCTATGGTGGGGTCATAGAATACCGGCATGGTACTGTCAGGAATGCGGAGAAATTGTAGTTAGCGAAGATGATGTTTGCAGCTGCCCTAAGTGCGGAAGCAATAATCTAGTACAGGATGAGGATGTACTTGATACATGGTTTTCATCTGCGCTTTGGCCTTTCTCAACACTTGGATGGCCTGATGAAACAGATGATTTAAAAGACCTTCTATCCAACAAGTGTTCTTGTAACAGGATACGACATAATTTTTCTTCCTGGGTTATCAGAATGGTATTTTTCAGCATGTGAGGCTATGGGGAAATAGTCCATTCAAGCATGTTTATATACATGGACTCGTTAGAGATGCTGAAGGCCGTAAGATGAGTAAGTCATTAGGTAACGGAATCGATCCGCTAGAGAAGATTGATGAGTATGGTGCAGACGCTCTAAGATTCATGCTTTCAACTGGTATAACGCCAGGTAATGATATGAGATTTAAGGACGATAAGATCGAGGCAGCAAGAAACTTTGCCAATAAGCTTTGGAACGCATCTCGCTTTGTTATCATGAATATTAAAGATGATGAAGGTGATTTCCTACCTATGGCTGACCTTGATAAGGTTGAGCTAAAGGATGAAGATAAATGGATACTAGATAAGCTTCTAGAAGCTACTGCTTATGTGAACAATGCTTTTGATAGATTTGATCTTGCATTAGCTGGTCAGAGAGTATACGACCTAATTTGGAGTGAATACTGTGACTGGTATATCGAGCTTGTTAAGAGAAGACTATGGGCTGATGACGAAGCTGACAAGATGCTTGTAAGAGCAGTACTGGTTAAGGCAATGAAGGACATGCTCAAGCTTCTTCATCCATTTATGCCATTTATTACAGAGGAAATTTGGGGATATTTGCCACATACAGATGGAGAATGTGACTCTGAAGGAAAATCAATGCTGATTAGTGCCCCTTGGCCTAGTGAAGATGAGCCTAAGTACGAAGAAGCAACTACAAGAGTAGAGCTTGCAATGGAAGCTATTAAGGCAATCAGAAATGTAAGAGCTGAGGTAGAGGCAGCACCTAGTCGTAAGCTTACAGCTGTTATGGTTGCTGAAGGTAAAGCACTTGAGAATATAAAGTCTTGCGAAAGATACATCAAAGAGCTTGCCAACATAACTGAGATTACATTTGTTTCAAACAAGGCTGAGGCACCGAGCGATGCTATGAGTGCAATTATCACAGGCGTTGAGATTTTTGATACCTATGGCTGACTTGATTGATTATAGTGTTGAGGCTGAGAGACTCAAGAAAGAAGTAAAGAGGCTTGAGGGCGAGGTTAAGAGAGCTTCATCAAAGCTATCAAACGAAGGCTTTTGTGGCTAAGGCGCCAGCAGCTCTAATAGATGCTGAGAAGGCAAAGCTAGCTGACTACGAGCAGCAGCTGGTAAAGGTTAAATCAAATCTAGAGATAGTAATGAGCAAATTAAAGTAATTATAAATTACAGTGAGGGGTGCTTTAAGTGCCAATTAAGAATAAAGTTATTCTAGTTTTACAATCATCGATCTGGTAACGGAATGTTCAAGAATAACCTTGATAAGATAATCGCAAGGTATCAGGCTGACGGCAAGCTAGTTATTCCAATTAGAGCTGCTGACAACAGCCTTACTGACTTCTTTTGAGAGTATGAACAAGGAGACTTACCTAGAAGAGTATTGTCAGGTTCTTGTAGCTGGTGGAGATGGAACTATAAACATTTGCGTCAATGCTATGATAAATAATGAAATTGACCTTCCGCTAGGAATCCTTCCGGCTGGTACAGCAAATGACTTCGCTTACTACTTTGAGATACCTAGCAATATAGATAAGATGTTAGACATTACCCTTGGTGGCAAGTCAACATTTGCGGATGTTGGTGTAGTAAACGGAAGATACTTCATCAACGTGGCTGCCATGGGACAGGTTGTAGATGTAAGCCAAAAAGACGCATCCGGTTCTAAAAACTCAATTGGTGTATTAGCATACTACCTAAAGGGAATCTCAGAACTTACAGATCTTAAGCCGATTAAGGTTAAGCTCACAACTGATAACAAGGTTTATGATGAGAAGATGTATTTCATGGTTGTAATGAACGGAAAGTCTGCAGGTGGATTTAAAATGATTTCGCCTACTTCTGAAATCAATGACGGACTTCTTGATGTAATTCTCTTTAGACCCTATGAATGTTTTCGAAATGCCAAAGGTATTTATGAAGATTCTGCAGGGCAAGCATAGCCTTAGCAGAAAGGTTCTACATTTTAAGACATCGTACCTAAAGATAGAATCAGACATAGACATACCTACGGATATAGATGGAGAGCATGGTCAAAAGCTTCCACTCACATTTAGCATTCTTCATAAGAAGCTGAGAATAATGACAGCTGAAGAGGATATGGGTAATAAGTAGAATGGATAATTCAATCAAAGAAAAAGTTGATGTACAGCATGCACAAGATATAGATTACGACAAGCTCTTGCAAGCAATTCTTGAGATAGGTGAACAGATGCTTATTGCTGGTGCAGAGGTAAGCAGGGTTGAGGACAGCATAATAAGACTTTGTCAAAGTTATGATTGCTACAAGGTCAATGTATTTATAATTACATCTAACATGCAGGTGACTATGATTACTCCGCAAGGGAAAATCTGTACTCAGATAAGACGAGTTTATGATTACGGAGTTAACTTTGATAGACTTGACTATCTAAATGATTTGTCTAGAAAGATTTGCAGGGAGAAATATCCAGTAGATCGAATTTACGTAGAGCTTGAGAAAGTCATGAGTAGACCTTCAGGAGGCCTTGGAAGAAATATATTTGCTAGTATTTTAGTCAGTGCTGGCTTTGCTGTATTTTTCAGTGGTAGTTTTAGAGATGTGATTTCCGCAGCAATATTAGGAGTTATAATTTCGCTCCTAAATGATATCGTGTTTAAGAAAGAAAAGAACCTCTTTGTAAGTAGCATTGCAGTATCTTTTATATCAGGAGTATCTGCATATGCGCTTGTACTTACGCGAATAGGCTCCAATGTGAATATCATAATGATTGCGGGCATAATGATTTTGATTCCAGGAATTGCTATGACCAATGCAATTAGGGATATGCTAACTGGAGATATTGCTACTGGTACACTGAGACTTCTTAACTCAGTGATGATAGCTATTTCTATAGCTTCAGGCTTTGCACTTTCGATTATCTTGGGAGGCAGATTTTTATGATTATACAACTTCTAGCTGCCTTTGTCGGTTCTGTCGGATTCGCAATGCTTCTTAACATGAGAGGAAAGCAGGTAGCATATGCAGGAATAGGCGGAATCATAAGCTGGGGAAATTTACCTTTTTAGGATATCAGTTTACTGAAAGCTATTTCATAGCAAACTTTGTTGCAGCAGTTTTTGTTGCACTTTATGCAGAGATAATGGCTAGAGTTAATAGAGCGCCAGCTACGATATTTTTGACTGCGGCTGCCATACCTTTGATACCAGGCAGAAACCTATATCTAAGCATGTACGGCATAGTTACAGAAGACTACGTAAATGCTAGGATAAATGGAATGACAGCAGTCGTAATAGCCTTAGCAATAGGGCTTTGGCATAGTGTTCATAACAGTTATTTTTAAGTTTATAAATCGCTATAATAGCAGGAGGAACAAAAGAAATGTTCGATAAATTTGGAAACGATAGCAATAGATATAACATAGACAACTTTCAGTTTATAGCTAAAAACATCACCTAAGGTGGCTGAGTTAATCAAAGGAGAGTATGAGCGCCAAAGAGATAACATTGAGCTTATCGCATCAGAAAACTACTGTTCTGAAGCAGTTCTAGCAGCTTGTGGAAGCTGCCTATCTTGGAAGTATGCTGAGGGATATCCATACGAGAGAACAAGCGGAAACAAAGGTAGATACTACGGTGGAACAAAGTTCGTAGATGAACTAGAGGAATACTGCTGTGACAAGTGGCGTGAAGTATTCAATACAGACTATCACGTTAACGTACAGCCACATAGCGGATCTCAGGCAAACTTCTCATCATACAAGGTACTCGTTTCACCAGGAGACACTGTACTTGCCATGTCACTTGACAATGGCGGACACCTAACTCACGGTGCATCTGTAAACTTCAGTGGTAAGCTTTTACAATGTCGTTTTCTATGATGTTGATGAAAACGGAATCATCGATATGGATGACGTACGCAAGAAGGCTGAAGAGTTTAAGCCTAAGATGATTCTCGCAGGTGCATCTGCGTATGCAAGAAGGATTGATTTTAAGGCTTTTGCAGATATAGCAAAGTCTGTAGGTGCATATTTCATGGTAGATATGGCTCACATTGCAGGACTTGTAGCAGCAGGCGAGCATGAAACTCCGTTTGGACATGCTGATATTATAACTACAACAACTCATAAGACGCTAAGAGGACCACGTGGAGGACTTATCTTCTGTAAACCTGAGTTTGCCAAGAAGGTTGATAGCGCTGTATTCCCACATGCTCAGGGCGGACCACTAGAGCATATAATTGCAGCTAAGGCAGTTTGTGCTGAGGAAGCTTTGACACCGCAGTTTAAGGAATACCAGCACCAGGTTGTTCTAAACTGTGCAGCTTTTGCTGATGAGTTCATCAAGCTTGGACACAAGGTGGTTACAGGCGGCACAGAAAAATCATGTATTCCTCATGATCTTTCGGATATGCCATTTAGCGGAAAGCGATCTTCAGGATAGACTAGACGAAAAATCATATTACCCCTAAACAAGAACTGCGTGCTAGGATAAGCGACCACCACAGGAAGCTAGTGGTGTGCGTAGGTACTGCACCTATGACATCCCGCGGATATAAGGAAGAGGACTTCCGTGAGGTTGCACGTAAGATAGATAAAATAGTTAAAGAAATGATTCAGGAGTAATAACATGAGAATTGTTTTAGATGGAATGGGTGGAGATAACGCACCTCAGGTAGTAGTTGAGGGGGCTGTTGCAGCCACTAAAGAAATGCCACATGAGATAATCATTGTGGGTCAGGAAGAGGCAATTAACGAATGCCTTAAGAACACAGGTTATACAGGTGATAAGATAAGCGTAGTAAACGCAACTGAAGTTATCACTAATGAAGAAGCACCTGTAAGAGCTGTTAGATCAAAGAAAAGACTCTTCTATGGTTAAGGGCATAAACATGGTTAAAAGCTGATGAAGGAGATGTATTTATCTCAGCAGGAAGCACTGGAGCTCTCCTTGCAGGAGGACTTTTTCATTCTAGGAAGAATCCAAGGAATAGATGAGACCATCTCTTGCTACTGTTTATCCGGTCATAGGAAGCGAACCTTCACTTTTGACAGATGCAGGAGCAAACGCAGAGTGCAAACCTAATAATCTTCTAGAGTTCGGTATCATGGGCTCAGTGTATATGGAAAAGGTTATGGGTAGAGAAAAACCCAACTGTTGGTCTTGTAAATAACGGAAGCGAAGAGAAGAAGGGAACGACTCTAACAAAGGCAGCTTACGAGATGCTAAAGAAGAGCCACCTTAACTTTATAGGTAATGTAGAGGCTAGAGAACTTCCAAACGGTGCCTGCGATGTAATAGTTGCAGATGGATTCACAGGTAACGCTATTCTTAGCTTTACAGAAGGTATGGGACTTATGTTCCTCAGAGAGCTTAAGAAGAGATTTTTCGCTGATACAAAGAGCAAGCTTGGTGCACTTTTTGTTAAAGAGACAGCTCATGGGAATAAAGACTGAAATGAATTATTCCGAATATGGCGGCGCGCCAATTCTGGAGTTAAGGGCGCACTACTTAAGATGCATGGAAGCTCAGATGCACTTGCTGTTAAGCAGACGATTATGAAGGCTATTCCTTATGTAGAAGGTAAGGTTGTAGAAATTATAGAAAGTTCAGTGCTAGAAATCGAAGACATTGTAACAGCAGAATAGGAGATTCACTTGATAGGGGATATAGAGGCAAAAATTTCATATGAATTTAAAGACAAGAATCTTCTAGCCACTGCACTTACGCACAGCTCATATGCAGGACAATTTTAACAAGCAAAGTAACGAGAGACTCGAATTTATTGGGGACGGGTTTCGATGCTGTAATTGGCTTTTGATCTTTCACAAGACTGGCTGATAATGGCGAAGGCACTTTGTCAAAGAGAAGAGCGCAGATTGTCTGCTCAGATAGCCTTGCAGAAATTGGTCTAAAACTAGGAATTGACAAGGAAATCTTACTTGGAAACGGTGAGGAGCTAAACAGGGGAAGAGGCAATAAGCATATAATTGCTGATGCAGTAGAAGCGATAATAGGTTCTGTATATATAGACGGTGGCTTACGAAGGCAAAAGAAGCTAATTTTAACTTTATTTAAAGATACTATTGATAAGGCGGTTTCAGGGCAGCTTAACTTTGATTATAAAACAAGGCTACAGGAACTAGTTCAGAAGAAATATGGTAGCGTGCCGATAAGATACATCGTTGTTTCAGAAAGCGGTCCTGAGCATTGCAAGAAGTTTTGCGTTCAGGTCGAAATCAACGATATTATATACGGTATAGGTACGGGTAATACAAAAAAAGAAGCAGAAAAGGCGGCCGCAAAGTATGCCCTTCAGAAGGCGAGATTTAGTGTACTTCAAAAGATTAGAAATGCATGGATTCAAATCATTTGCAGATCCTGTTGTTATTGAGTTTCATGAGGGAATAACATGCGTTGTCGGTCCTATGGAGGCGGCAAGAGCAATATAAGTGATGCAATCAGATGGGTACTCGGAGAACAAAGTCCGAAAGCGCTAAGAGGTGGCAAGATGGAAGAAGTTATCTTTCGCTGTCAGGTAAGTGAAAATCGCGCGGTATGGCAGAGGTTGTTCTTGTCATAGATAATTCTAGCGGAATTCTAAATGTAGAACTACAACGAGGTAGCAATAACAAGAAGAATGTATCGACTCAGGTGAAAGCGAATATTTGATTAACAACAATCCTTGCAGACTAAGGGATATACGTGAGCTTATCATGGATACAGGTATGAGGGTAGATGGCTACTCTTTGATTGGACGGGTAAGATTGCAGAATATCGTGAGCACCAAGCCGGAGAGTAGAAGAAATCTGAAGAAGCGGCTGGTGTTGCAATGTACAAAATAGACGAAGCGATGCTGAGGAAAAAGCTAGAATCGACATCTGGCTAATCTCAGAACGTGTGGATGACATTGTTTCTGAAATCGAGTCTCGTATAGGCCAGCTGAAGGAAGATAGCGAAAAAGCCAAGGAATTTGTAGAGCTTAGAGATAAGTATAAGGATTTAGAGATAAATCTTATTTTTGAGAAACATCGCTAATATCGATAGCGAAATATATAGGGCGAGATGTTGCAGGATTTGAGTCTGAGATATCAAAGGTAAAAGAAGAAAGCGAGGGCTCTCATAAACTAGATATGAGGAACTCACAAGCAGAAGAGAGCTCTTAGACAAGCTTTCAGATGAGACTCGCGATAAGATTATGGATGCGGTCCAGAGAATTAACTCTGCTATAAGCGAGGGCAAACTCAGCGAGCAAAGACTGGTCAGAATTGAAAACGAGAGCAATATTATAAACTCAGACATTGTTTCAATTAACGAGAGAAAGCTTGCAGAAGAGGAATTGCTTTCTAGCGCTAGCGAGGAATTTGACTATTTAAGCAAAGAACTCGAAAATGCAAAGCTGATTTTAAATGAGAAAATTGCAAAGTATAATGAGCTGGCATCACGTCAGGCAGAAAAACTCGCAGAGGCTGATGATGGAAAACGTAAGGTATTTGAGCTTCACACTAGAGTTAGCGCAAGCGAAAGTGAATCTAAGGGTTACGAGAACCTCAAGAAGACGCTTCTAAGAAGAAGAGAAGAGTTAGAGGAACTTAGAGATGAAAATAGCGAGGCAGATAGGCAGATAAGCGATAGTCTAAGTGGTAATCTTCAAGAAATCGAAGAGTGTGAGGCAAGGGTTGAGAAGCTAAAATTAAAAGCTTTCAGAGTTAGAGACTAGCATAGCAAAGACACTTGCAAACATTAAAGATAAGGAAGAACAGCTTGCTAGAGAGCGTCTAGAAGCTGGAAGAATACAGACTAGGCTCCATACCATAGAGGAGATGGAGAGCAATTATGAAGGATATAACCTAGGCGTTAGAGCTTTGATGAAGCAGAATCTAAGTGGAATCAGAGGCGTAACAGCTGAGCTTATGGATGTACCAAAGGGCTATGAGCTTGCTATTGAAACTGCAATGGGAGACATCGCTTCAGAATGTAATTTGTGAAAATGATGAGGATGCAAAGCGTGCAGTCAAGTTCCTAAAAGAAAAATCGTGTGGAAGAATAACCTTCCTTCCTATAGCATCAATTAGAGCTAGCAAGCAGGCTATAAGCGATAAACTAAAGGACGACAAGGGCTTTTTGGGTATGGCAGTTGATATTATAAGCTTTGACAAAGAGCTAGCAAATATCTATAGCTATCTGTTAGGCAGAGTTGCTATTGTTAAAGACATGGATAGTGCTATCAGACTATCAAAGCTGTCACAGGGACTAAGATTTGTTACTCCGAAGGAGAAATTGTAAATGCATCAGGTGCTATCACAGGTGGCGCATATAAGAATAAATCGGCAAATCTGCTTGAGCGTGAGGCTGAGATAAGCGACCTTGAGAAGGCCTTAAGGCATACAAACTCAGCATAGAGAAGATGGGCGAGGAGTTATCAAAACTCAAAGCTAAGCAGACTGACGAAAGAGAGATGTTCAATGATTTAAGTTCGACTATAGAGATGCAGACCTAAATCTTAACAGATTGAAAAAGCCTTGTAGAGTCAGAAAAATCAGAGCTGAGGAGCAGTCAAAGAACCTAAAGCGTGTAGAATCAGAGCTTGCTGAAATTGATAAGCAGACCAAAGAAGCTGACGAATTAATTTTTAAATCTTAATAATCAAGCTTTTAGAGCTGCAGAATGAAATCGGTAAAATTCAGGCAAATACCGAATCAGTCCTTCAGGAAATTGATTCTATCAAAGATGAAACCGATAAGGCAAGCGAAGGCGTAACAAAAGCACAGAATCATACTAAATGAGCTTGAGACAAGGCTAGAAAACAGCGAATCGGAAAAGAGCAGGATAAAAAGACAACTTGAGGCTATGGAAAGCCAGCTAAAGAATAAGACGGAAGCACTTGATCAAAACTTAAGCTAGAGAATGATCTGCTTTTGAATAGCAGAGCACAAGGAAGTTCTTGAGATTTTTGAAAGAGAAAGCTAGAACTTGAATCAAACCTAGCAGAGGTAAGCGAGGATAGACAGGCTGTAATCACTCAGCTCAGGAGTTTGATGAGAAAACAGAAGGACGCTTTAGATAAGCTCAATGGACTAAGAGATAACAAGTATCAGCTGGATTTAAAAGATTAGCAAGAGTGAGGCTCAGCTAGAATCACTGAAGGAAAAGCTATGGGATGAGTTTGAGATAAGCTATGCCCAGGCAATGGACTTCAAAAAGAAGACTTCGTTTACTCGCAAGCAGCCAAGGAAGAACGCAGAATCAAAAGTCGTATGAGAGAGCTGAGGCGATGTAAATATTGTGCCATAGCCGAATACGAACAGGTTTCAGAGCGTTATGAATTCCTAACATCTCAGAGAAACGATATAAATGCAGCTAAAGAAGAATCTTCTAAAAATCATCTCAGATATGGATGAGACCATAAGGAGAAGATTTAAAGATAACTTTGATAAGGTGGTCATTAACTTTGAGGAGATATTCAAGTCTTTGTTTGGCGGTGGATATGCGGAGTTAAGACTAGAAGATGAGAATAATCCATTAACAAGTGGAATTGAAGTTAGTTGCAGCCACCAGGAAAGAAGCTTCAAAATATCAATTTGATGTCAGGTGGAGAAAAACACTATGACTGCAATTGCCCTAATGTTTGCGGTACTCAAGACAAAACCTACACCATTTTGCAGTGTACTTGATGAGGTAGAAGCCGCACTTGACGATAGCAATATTGATAGATTTTGCAGAGTATCTGAAGAACTTTAAAGAAATACAGTGCTTACACTAGTAACTCACCAAAAGCAACGATGGAGCATGCGGACGTACTATATGGCGTAACCATGCCAGAGCACGGAATATCTAAGGTGCTGAGTCTGAGATCAGCGATGATTTTGATATAGAGTAAGGAGGAAAGATGGCAATCTTAGGAGGAAAGAAAAAGGTTTTTCGGAAAACTATCCGAGAGAATAAGCGATACTCTGATGTCGCGCGCAACGGTAGATGAGGAAATGCTCGAAGAGCTCAGAAGAGATTCTCACTAACCTCAGATATCGGAATGGATACGACAATGAGGATAATGCAGGACCTCCGTGACCATATCCAGATTAACCACATAACTAGACCTGAAAGAGTTAAGATGCACTTACAAATGTAATGACACTTATTCTCAACAAAGGAGATAGATGCAAGCTAAGTGATAAGACACCGCTTATTATCCTTGTAATTGGAATAAATGGTGGAGGAAAGACTACCTCAATTGCAAGCTTGGAAATATGCTCAAGAATCAGGGGAAAAGAGCGTTATGTTTGCAGCAGCAGATACATTTTAGAGCTGCTGCCTCTGAACAGCTAAAGATTTGGGAGATAGAATCGGTGTAAAACACCGTTATGCATCAGGAAGGTGCGTATCCATCTGCAGTTATATATGATGCTATTCAGTCTGCAAAGGCAAGGAAATATAGATGTTCTCACTATGCGATACTGCTGGAAGACTTCAGACTAAAGAAGAACCTCATGAATGAGCTTGAGAAAAATGAACAAGGTTATTTCGAGAGTTTCCTGAAGCGGACAGGGACGACTGCTTGTGCTTGACGCTACAAATGGTAAGAATGCTATTTCACAGGCTAAGGAATTTAATGATGTTGCCGAAATCACAGGTCTCATTATAACAAAGCTTGATGGAACAGCTAAGGGTGCGGTATAGCTATAAGCATTACAGATGAATTCAACATGCCTATAAAGTTTATTGGAGTAGGTGAAGGTCTAAATGATCTTAAGCCTTTTGATGCTAGAGAGTTTGCAGGAGGTATTTTTGATGAGTAGACCTATCGTTGCCGTTGTTGGCAGACCAAATGTTGGAAAATCAACATTTTTTAATAAGATAGTTGGGAGAAGAGTTTCAATTGTTGAAGACACTCCAGGCTAACACGTGACCGTATTTACGCTGAAGCTGAATGGAACGGAATTGGATTTCGATCTTATCGATACTGGAGGTATAGAACCGGATAGCAAGGATACATTCTTTCCCAAAATGCGTGGCAGGCGCAGATGGTTATGGATATGGCAGATGTAATTCTATTTATCGTAGATGAAAAGGATGGAAATTACTACGGCAGATGAAGAAGTCGCAAACCATGCTTCGCAGAACTGAAAGAAAGATTATTTTGCCTCGTAAATAAGATAGATAATCCTCGCAAGATACCTGATAACTTCTATGATTTCTATACCTTTAGGACTTTGGTGAGCCAATTCCCTATTTCTTCAGTATGTAAACCTAGTGATGTTCTTGACGATATAGTTAAATCATTCCCGGATAATAAATATCGAAGAAACTGATGATATCAAGGTTTCCGTGATAGGGAAAACCGAATGTAGGCAAGTCTTCATTAGTACAAATGTCTCTAGTTGACGATAATAGAGTTATAGTTTCTCCAATTGCAGGAACAACTAGAGATGCTATAGATACTCCTTTTGAGTGGGAAGGCGACAAATACCTTCTTATCGATACTGCAGGTATCAGAAGAAAGAGCAGAGTAAATGAGGATATAGAGCGCTACAGCGTAATTAGATCCATAGCAGCGATAGAAAGATGTGATGTATGTCTTCTTTTGATAGACGCGGAGGAAGGCCTTACAGAGCAAGATAAGAAAATTGCAGGTGAGGCTCACGAGGCTGGTAAGGGAATAGTTGTTGTAGTAAATAAGTGGGACCTTATTCACAAGGAAACAAATACGATGCGCGATTATAGGCGAAGATAGAGGCAGAGCTTCTTTTCATGTCCTATGCGCCAGTTGTATTTATTTCCGCACTTAAGAGGGAAAGGCTCAGTGAGGTTATGGCAATGGTTAAGTTTGTTGCCGAAAAACGCGCTCTCAGAGTTCCTACAGGACAGCTTAATAGCTTGATTGCAGATGCTGTTTTGATGAACCAGCCGCCAGCTGACAAGGGTAGAAGACTTAAGGTCTACTATGCGAGCCAGATTGGTGTAAAAACCACCGCTATTTGCATTTTTCAATAAACGATAGAGAACTTATGCACTTCTATATGCTAGATATCTTGAGAATAAGATTAGGGCAGCTTTGGTTTTTGAGGAACATCTATAAAGTTCCTGTTTAGAGAAAGAGGAGAAAAGGAGTAGGGATGATCAGCATAAAAATTTGTTATCTTACTTTTGATAGCTTACATGCTAGGTAATATTTCACCGTCTACAATCCTTGCTAAGGCAAAGGGTATAGACATCAAAAAGGCGGGAAGTGGAAACGCAGGTACAACGAATGCTCTTAGAGTTCTCGGTGCAAAGGCAGCAGTTATAACCTAGTAATAGATATTGGTAAGGGATTTCGCTGTTTTTATTGCAGGTATGTTTCTAAATCCTATGCAGGTATCTTTCTGTGCACTAGCAGTATTTCTAGGACACGTTTGGCCTTTGTTGCTAAAAATTCAAGGGAGGAAAAGGCGTTGCTACAGCATTTGGAGCGCTACTGGCACTCAATTGGCAGCTCGCTTTTGATATGCTCAGGTATAGTAGTACTAGTAGTACTTGTTACAAGAATGGTTTCACTAGGTTCTGTAACGGCAGCTCTTGCATTCCCATTTTTAGCATACTTTATGGAGAAAGAGTTTCTTCCTGCTGGCATTTGCATGGCTCTGATTTTGATATTCAAGCACAGAGCTAATATTGCTAGAATTCTATCTGGAAACGAAAGTAAGCTAAGCTTTAAGAAAAAGGAGAACAAAGGTGAATAAGACAATTGATACAAAGATTACAGTAGTCGGATTCGGAAGCTGAGAACAGCTCTCAACAGTTCTTTAGCAAACAAAGGCTACGACGTCAAAGTTACGGCAAGAAATATTGACCACATTGCTGAGGTGAGTATCTTGTGATCAAATATTAGATATCTTTGCCACAGGTTAGAATACCGGACAGCGTAAAGTTTGAGAGCGTGCTAAATACAGCAGTTGAAGATGCAGACATAATTCTATTTGCAGTTCCGGCTCAGCATTTTGCTAACACGCTAAGAAAGGCTATTAGTTCAATTTCTGAGGACACACATACTTGTAAACGTCGCAAAGGGTATAGATATGAGTCGAAGGCTTTAAGGCTTTGTATGTGTGTGTGTGTGTGTGTGTGTGTGTGTGTGTGTGTGTGTGTGTGTGTGTGTGTGTGTGTCGTGTGTGTGTG
>BNJV01001653.1_pt1 | contig 143205 bp, 191 predicted proteins | sample 8540591 | NCBI WGS metagenome assembly BNJV01 (sample SAMD00202457, study PRJDB9452) | human saliva metagenome | host: Homo sapiens
AAGGTAGGGTTATTATGATTCTAGCTCCTGTTTTAAAGGAACTATCTATTTTGCTCCATATTCATTTCATAATAATACTGAATTCTCTTATTTTTTAATTCCAACTCACCCATTTTCATAAGTGCTTGTTTTTAGCTGCTTCAAATCCAATACCATTATCCTCTATTATTAATTCTATCTTATTCTCTACTATTTGAGAATATATAGAAATTATTTTATCTAAATTTTTAATACCATGATAAATTGCATTTTCTACAAAGGTTGCAATATAATCTTAGGTACCTCTATGTTTTCTAATTCTTCTTGTATTGAAATTTTATATTCTAATTTATCTTCATATCTTTGCTTTTGTATATATAAATATTCTTTAATATGATTTATTTCTTCCTTTAAAGGAATTTTTCTTTCCATTACTTAAGAAATTCTAAAAAGTTAGATAAAGCCTTTGTAATAGAAATAACTTTTCAGTATCCTGAAATTCTGCCATCAAATTATTGTATCAAAGTATTGTATATGTGGATTAATTTGACTGTAAAGTGGTATTAATTTCTATATTCTCTTAAATATTTAATCTTATCTATCATCATTAAAATGGTTTTGTAAACTCAAAATTTCAATACTTACATCACTCTCAAATTTATTTTGATAAATCATTATTATTAAATTATATTCATATATGTTGCTCTAACTCTCTTAATTGGTTCTTTTGCAATCTTCCAATACTACTGATACTTATTAAAACTGTGTACTAAAAGAGAAGCTAAACAACTGTAACTACTCATTTCAAAAATGATTTTAAACTTCAATGTGTACATAGGAAATTTCACCAATGTCCAATGAGTATTTTTAATAGGATATTTTACTGTAACTGTATTTTCTTTTCTGTTATATCCCTCTTCAATATTTTTTAATTTTTTAGATATTTTCTTGGGAGATATCATAAGGATTTTCTTTATAGTAAACTATTCTATTGTCCTCATCTAAAATAACAATATCACTATTCTTTCCTGTTTCTTGATTTTGAAGATACTCATGAAGTGCTTGGTATTTTACATCTATCAACAATACACCTAAATTTTCATTAGTGTCTGCAATTTCTCTACTGAGAAATAACCCAATCGTCCATTCCATCAACTGAAAAATTTTGTTTCTAAGTGGATTTAATACAGGCATAGGGTTCATTAAAGAATTTACATACCATATTCCTCTTTCATCATATCACTAGAAACTCCATATTTACATTTTTCATTAGAAATAACTCGCTCCATCTTTTCTCATGTAAAATAATAGATTTTATATAAGGATCTGTGGAAAGTGTATTATCTATTATATTTAAAATTTATCAGTTTCATCTTTTATTTTTAAATAATCATATACTCTCCTTGATCGTGAAATTACTTGACTTAATGTTGTCACTTCACTCATACATAACCTCAATATAATTCTACTCAATAGCTTCTAGTCTGTTTGCGAAATTTCTTTCTGTATTAAAAAGACTCACTTAGAACTGAAATAAAATATACTTCCTAAAAGTAAAACTAGAACTAAATTGCACTAAAACAAAATCCTATCTTTATGTTTAGTGGCTATTATTCATCATTTTTAAACTAACTCACTCTCTATATTGTTTTGGGAGTAATTTGATAATATTTTTAAATTTTGTTATAGACTTACATCTTCTAAAAACCAATTTGTCTCAGCTATTTCATAATGAATCTAGTTGTTAAAAGTAATACTTAGTCCATTCCGCCTTTTGTAAAAGATAAATCTTCTGAAATGGAATTCCAAAAATTCTTCTTTAAATATAATACTTAAATAATTTGAACTTAAATCTAATTTTTCAGAGAGAGATCGGATAAGGTAAATTGACTATCAGTATAGCTTTCAATAATAACATTTTGTATCAATTTTTATAATTATTTTTGCAACAAGTTATCCAGGTATCTACTGTTGCTATCTATTACTCTTTCTGACTTTCTTATCTTTTCTTTCCTTTTGCAAGGAACTCACTAATTTTTACAATAATCTCAGAAACATCTGATTTTGAAATTGGCTTTAAAATATAATCTTCTACTCCTATTTTAATAGCTACGTGTCATACTGAACCTCCCACGACTGAAGTCGCAGGGTTCTTGGGTAGTAGTTGCTTCTGTTGAGCTAACTAAATTTACCAAGCTATCCCTCATAGGTTTCCTACTGTATTCATATATTTTTATTTAAGCACTTATACCTATATATCTTTTAGTCCTTCTTTTAATATGTTTTTGGCTGCATTTATATCTCTATTATGTACAGCTCCACATACTGGACAAGTCCATTCTCTTATACTTAAATCTTTACTTCTTCTTTCTATATCCACAACAATTACATATTTGACTACTTGCCAAAAATTTATCTACTCTTACTATTATTCTTTTGTACCATTTAGCTTTGTATTCTAGTATTCTATTAAATTCGCTCCACGATACATCTACAATATTTCTTGCTAATTTATGATTTTCTTACCATATACTGTAAATCTTCATACAGATAATATCATATTCTTTTTATTAGCATTGTTGATAATTTTTGCATCTTCTCTTTGATTTGATATTTTCAAATAATCTTGCTACTTTTATTCTAGCTTTATTTCTATTTTGAACTACCCTTTGGTTTTTCGTGATAGTTTTTCTTTTGTAATATTGCTAGTTTATTCAAAGATTTTTTGTAAATATTTTGGATTTTCTATGAGATTTCATCACTGGTAAGTGCAAAAGTCCTTTTATACCTAAATCTATTCCAACATTCTTATTTGTACTTTTCTAATTTTTCTACTTCTACATCTGTACAACACAGAGATATATATATTTTCCACTAGGCACTTGTTATTGTTGAATTTATTATTCTTCCTTGTGGTTTCATTTTATCTCTTATTTTTAGTCTTTCCCTAACGGTACTTTTTATCCATTTATCTAAAAACTCTATATTATTATTTGTATAATTGGTTCTGTGCATGATTTTCTATTATCTTTCTTAGATTTAAACTTAGGGATAGCCACTTCCACTAAAAAGAAGTTCTTATAGGCTTTATCTAAATCTTTTAAAGAATTTTTGTAAAGAAAATTTATCTATATCTTTTAACCATTCTTTTCTCTTGTTTTAAAACTGTTAGTGCTTTGCACTGATTATATGACATAGATTTTTCTCTTTGTTATATAGCTCTTGTTTTAAACCTAAAAAAATGATTATAGACATATCTTACACAACCAAAAGTACAATTTAATATTGTTATTTGAGTTTTAGTTGGATAAAATCTAAACTTATATGCTTTTTCCATGAGATTTCACCTCCATTTACCTATATAGTATGCCACTTTTTATACTATAAGTAAATGAGTAAAATTTTTCTAAATATATGAACCTAAAACTGACTCAGTCGTTTTTAGAGTTGTCGTTCACATAAGTACGCTACCACTTATGCAGTTCTCTTGGCATATACACTCCTTAATAAATTAAGGAGATTAGCCTCGAACTTCTTAATATTTCTATTAAGCACAGACTATATCTTATCCCACAGCTCTATCTGTTTGGGTCTACCCCACTTCCACTAGCTTTAGTGTACTTCCCTCAGGAGGAATAGTCGTTGAACCTTACCTTTCGGTCTTGGCTGCTGATTGCCCATTATCTTAACATAGGATTTAACCTTATGTCATCTAGTATATTTTTCTGCTTTCGCCACTTTCACAGCCCTGTGCCATATTTTTTATTTGGGTACTATGTTGTAGTTATACTAGCTTTTTAGGGGTTTCAAGCAATTCGAGTAGTATTGGATAGCTTTTTTAAAGTTGCTACCTCTACATACATATTTCATATATGCTGATTATACTTAGGGTGGTCCTAACTCTGTTGACACCCTACGAGTGCTAGAGTCACAAGTGTGCAGACCATATTTTTAATCAAAATAATTATATCCTGTAATGATTGCTATTTTTGTATCAGGATTTATTGATTTTATCTTTTTGCAACCGATAATCCGTCAATTTTGGCATATTAATATCCATTAAAACAATTTCTGGTTTAAACTCCTCAAAATACTTTTAATGCCTCTTCTCCTGTTGAAGCCTCATCGAATTTCTCAATTTGTAAAGAAGATAAATCTATTAGTTGTTTTATACCCCTCTAATTAAAAAGGCTCATCATCTGCAATCATTAACTATACATTCTTTTCTCCTTTTAATTCTCTTTTACTTTTTATTTTACAAGTGGTAATAAATATCCATAACCTTTGCTTCCATTTCTGCATAAGGAATAAATTGTATTGCTGCACTATTGATACAATATCTTCACCTCTATCTCTTGTACATCATCAAATACATGTCCTAAATGTGCTTTTCCACTTTCTGCTTCTTACTTCTGTTCTTATCATATTGAAACTAGTATCATTATGGTAAGATTACAACTTCTGAACAATAGGTTTTTACAAAAACTAGGCTCATCCACATTGGGAAGCTATTTATCAGTTGAAAATAATGGTTCTCCTGTTGTTATATCAACATATTCCTTTGTCATCCCAATAATCATTTTGAAATGCTCTTTCTGTATCTCCATTTTGTGTCACTTCATATTGTTTTGAGTTTAATTTCATTCTTAATTCTTTTCAGATAATTTTGGATATCATCTACTATTATATCATCTGCTTTTGATAAATCAATATGACAATAACCATTAGGATCAAATAATCTTGATGATATTCTTCTGCTAAATAATATTCTTTTAAAGGTAAAACTTCCTACAATGAGAATCTATGTTGTTCTTTTATTTCATTTTGAATAACAGATTTTATCATTTTTGATTTACATAATAAATTCTGTTCTATATTGAGAACCTCTATCATTTTCCTTGTTTATTTACACTTGTTGGATCAATAATTTTAAAATAATATTTTAACAAAGTTGAAAGATTAACTTTACTTGCATCATACTGACATGGACTGTTTCAGCATGTCCTGAACTATGTATAATCTTGGTATTTAGTTTTTAGTCCATTTGCATATCCAGAAGTTACATCTATTTCACACCATATATTTTTCCATATACTTCTACACCCCAAAACAACCTCCTGCTAAATATATTTCACTGAATATTTTTATTAGCTATGTTTTATTGATGTCCATACTCATTTTATCATTTTCATCATATTTTATCATTCATTCATTTTATCATCTTTCATCATGCTATCTTTCATCTTTCCATCATTCATCATAGTATCTTTTCATTCCTTTGTCATTCATCATCATTTTAGAAGAAAATAATATTTCTGCTTTTCTAAATGACCTGGAAGAACTTTTTCAACTTTTCTGATTTGATTTAGAAACAGCTGAAGTTGGTAAACACGAACTATTTAACATCTTTGTTAATTCACCTTTTCATCTAATAAAACTTTTTATATTCTTATAACCCAAAGATTTATACCATAAAAATCTTCTGTCTTTTCAACTAGTCCCAGGAGAAACTACAGTAGCAACTTCAAAATCTTTCATTTTCTTTACTAAGACTATCTATATCTTCTAATCCAGAAAGACAAATTGGACACCAAAGGCCCAAAACTTAACATAAGTTGGTTTTTCCATCTTTTTCAAAAGAATAATTCATTCCATTCACATCTTTTAAAGTAACCTTTGATAAATCCATCTCCGCCCCAAAAGCTACTGCTCCCATTAATAACATCATAATTCACAATAGCCCTTTCATCTGCTAAAACCTCCTTAAATAATTTTAAAATTTATTAATTTATATAAAATAAATGATTTATATTCCAAATTTTATTTTATAATGTGAGTAAAAATAGTTCATTACTAACTAAGTTTCTTAACGATGAAAATTGACATTCGCTGCAAAATTTGACAAACTTTACTGACAAGTCAGCTTCAAACAAGTCAAGATTTGCTCGGCTCATTTGCTTCAATTTTTCATCTAAAATTTAGAAATGCAAAGTTCACTTATATCACATTTACTAATTGGAATAGTATCAAATTATTTTTCACATTTATAACTATAAAATTCTATAAAAATATACTTAATTTATCAGTGTAAGTAAAATCCCCATAATAATTATTAATAAACCACCATCATAATACCTAAATGTATTGCTGAAACTTTTTGCCAACACATATTTTGAAGATAAAGATAGAATAACAAAGATGTAGCTAAACCTGAAAACATAAATAAACATCATAAGTACTCCATAGTAAGGTTTCCTCCGCCACTTGAAATAGAATTGAAGCAGTCATTGGTCCATACAAAGGTGTCCATCCTAAACTAAAAGTGAAACCTAGTAAAAATGCTCCCCAAAATACTATCATATTTCTTCCTTTTTATATCCACAAGTTTTGTTCTTTCTAAAAATGGTATTTTTACAATTTCCATTTGAATAATTCCAAATATTATAACTACTCACTCCACTCAATTACTCTAAATGTTTTACTTATTAAAATGAACCTATACTTTCCAGCCCAATAAGCAAAACAAAACTTGTTGAAAGCCCAATTACAAATACCACTGTCTTTATATTAGATTTCTTTCCACTTGTACTTAACATTCCAATATAGATGGAGCAAATGGAAAATATACAAAGGTGAAAAGAAAGATAGTGAGACCTACAACATAAACTGCTCCAATAAATAATTTCTGATAACATTTCTTATACTCCTATCTTTATGATTTACTTTACAAGTAATCAACTATCCTTAAGTAAGTATATTATATTTTATTTTACAAATATAATAGAATCTATTTATACTTGAATTTAATTATATTTTTTCATTTATGTATTTAATAAATATTCAGTTGACAACTGTTCTAATTTTGATATAATATATAGGAAGTATAAATAGAATATTAGACTAGTGAATGGTGGGTCGTAAAAAGCAGAAGGATTCTGTCTTTTTCACGACCTTTTTAATTTAATTAGGGAGGAACGAAAGTATGTTTGATGTAGTTGTTATTGGTGCTGGAATAATGGGAGCAGCAGTTTCAAGAGAATTGTCTAGATATGAGTTGAAAACTTTATTACTAGATAAAAGAAAATGATGTTTCTTGTGGTACAACAAAAAGCAAATTCTGCCATAGTCCATGCAGGATATGACGCAAAAGAAGGAAGCCTTATGGCAAAAGTACAAATGTATTAGGTAATGCAATGTATGGAAAATTATGTGAGGAAGTAGATGCTCCATTCAGAAAAGTAGGGATCTTATGTTTTAGCTTTTTCTGAAAAAGGAAAAAGAACACTTAGAAATGCTATATCAAAAGAGGTCTTAATAATGGTGTTCCTGAAATGGAAATCATAGATGCAGCTGAAATTCAAAGAAGAGAACCTCATGTTAGTAAAGAAGCAGTTGCTGCTCTATATGCAGGTACAGCTGGTATAACTGGACCTTGGGAGATTAACAATAAAATTAGTAGAAAATGCTATGGAAAATGGTGTTGAACTAAAAATTAAATGCAGAAGTTGCAAATATCAAAAAGAAAATGATATATTTAAAAATAGAATTAAAAATGGAGAAACTATTGAAAGCTAAAGCTATTGTAAATGCAGCTGGTGTCTATGCTGACTTTATAAATAATATGCTCTAACAAAAATTTAAGATAACTCCAAGAATAGGTGAATATTATTTATTAGATAAAATACAAGGATACTTTAACTGATAGTGTTATTTTCCAATGTCCTACTGAAATGGGAAAAAGGTATCTTAGTTTCAAAAGACTGCTCATGGAAATATAATAGTTGACCTACTGCTTCTGATGTTGACAATAAAGATGATGTTGGAAATACTCAAGCAGGACTTGATACTAGTTAGACAATTTGCTACTAAGGTATAAGAAAGATATAAATTTCAGAGATAACATCAGAAACTTTGCTGGACTGAGAGCCGAAGCTGATACAGGAGATTTTATTCTAGGGTGAGCTGAAGATGCTAAAAGGACTATTTAATATAGCTGGAACTAAATCTCCAGGACTTACATCTGCACCTGCAATGGCAATGAGATTTAGCTAAAATGATAGTTGGAAAGTTTTTAGCGGAGTAAAAAGAAAAACAAACTTTGTTAAAAATAGAAAAATGATACACTTTATTACATTATCTCCGGAAGAAAAAGCAGAAGTAATAAAGAAAAGACCCTAGATATGGAAGAATTATTTGTAGATGTGAGAACATAACAGAAGGTGAAATCGTTGATGCTATCCATAGAAAAATGTGGTGGAACGAACATTAAATGGTATCAAAAGAAGAGTTAGACCAGGGCTGGAAGATGTCAAGGTGGATTCTGTGGACCTCGTGTACAAGAAATTTTTGGCAAAAGAGAACTTGGTGAAGATTTAGAAGAAATAGTTATGGAGCAAAAGATTCTTACATCTTAACAGGAAAGACTAAATAGGGGAAAACGATATGAATATGAAATATGATTTAGTTGTTGTTGGTGGAGGTCCAGCTGGACTTGCAGCAGCAGTAGAAAGCTAAAATGGAATAGATAGCATACTTGTAATTGAAAGAGCAAAAAGAACTTGGTGGAATTTTACAACAATGTATACATAATGGTTTTGGACTTCATGAATTCAAAGAAGAACTGACAGGACCTGAGTATGCTCAAAGATTTATGGATCAATTATTTGAATTTAAACATTGAATACAAACTAGATACTATGGTTTTAGAAGTTTCTGAAAACAAGATAGTTCAAGCTATAAACTCTGTTGATGGATACATGATAATTGAAGCTAAATCTATAGTTTTAACTATGGGTTGTAGAGAAAGAACAAGAGGAGCAATAGCTATACCAGGAGATAGACCTGCAGGAATTTTACAGCAGGAGCTGCTATAAAGATATCAATATGGGAAGGATATATGGTTGGTAAAAGAGTTGTTATCTTAGGTTCAGGAGATATTGGACTTATTATGGCGAAGACTTACTCTTGAAGGGGCAAAAGTTTTAGCTGTCGCTGAACTTATGCCATTCTCTGACTGGACTTATGAGAAATATTGTTCAATGTCTTGAAGACTATGACATACCTCTATCTTAAGTCATACAGTTGTAGATATCATTGGTAAAGATAGAGTTGAAAGTTATCATAGCTAAGGTTGATGAAAACAAAGAAAAGCTATACCAGGAACTGAAATAGAATATGAATGCGATACTTTACTTCTATCAGCTGGACTTATCCACTGAAAATGATATCTCAAGAGCAACTGGAATAAAAATCTGATCCTAGAACTAGTGGACCAGTGGTAAATGAACTGATGGAAACAAGTATAGAAGGAATATTTGCTTCAGGAAACGTTGTTCATGTGCACATGACCTTGTTGACTTTCGTAAGTATTGAATCAAGAAAAGGCAGGAAAATCAGCAGCTAAGTATATAAAAGGTGAAGCAGATGGAGAATATATTGAAATTGAAACAGGAAATGGAATAGGATACACTGTTCCTCAAAAATTTAGAATAGAAAATATAGATTTAGAGCTTTCATGAGAGTTAGACAAAATATGTAAAAATGTTAAGATAGTGGTTAAGTCAAATGATTTTGTAATACATTCAGTTAAGAAAAATCATATGGCTCCTGGAGAAATAAGGAAAAATTACTCTATCTAAAACTGTGTTAGGAAAATAGATGCTAAGAAAATTGTTGTAGAAGTTGTTGAGGAGGATAAATAATGGAAAAATGATATGTATAGTTTGTCCTGTTGGTTTGTCATATAAGTGTTAATACAGAAACTTATGAGTTAAAGGAAATGCTTTGTCCAAGAGGAGCGGTCTATGGAAAAGAAGAATTAACAGCTCCAAAAAGGAGTTGTAACTTCAACTGTAAAAATAAAAATGCTTTTGGACCATAGATGTCCTGTGAAAACTGAAGAGCTATACCTAAAAATTAAATTTTAAATTGATGGAAGAATTAAAGAAAGTTGAATTAACAGCTCCTGTTAAAGAGGAGATATAGTTCTAGAAAATATATTCAATACAGGTGTCAATGTTGTTGTAACTAAAAGATATGTAAAGATTTTATATCTTTTTAATAAAAAGAGTGTTTATTCATAAACTTTATGTTATAATAACAATATATATATTTATTTAAAACAATATATTTTTAAATAAGGAGGTCTCTATGAGTAATATGGAGTATGTACATTGGAGAATTTATTGGAACTACTTTGCTATTAGTTAGGAAATGGAGTTAATATGACTTGTAGCTTGAAACACAGCTATGGTAAGGTGCAGGTTGGATAGTAACTACCTTTGGTTGGGGATTTGCTGTTATGATTCCTGCCTATGTAACAGGTTGCATCAGGTGCACTATATGAACTCTGCTTTAACTATTGCTCTAGCAGTAACAGGTAAATTTCCTGGCAATTTAGTCCCAGGTTATATTATTTGCTCAAATGTTAGGTGGAATTGCAGGTGCAACTTTGGCTTATCTTGTTTATAAAGTTCAAATGGATGCAGAACCAGAAGCAGGAGTAAAACTTGAGTTTTTCTCACAGGGATACTCTATTGATGCTCCTCTATGGAATATCGTTACTGAAATTATTGGTACTGCACTTTTATTAATAGGTGTATTAGCTATAGGATATAGGAGAAGTTGGACATCAACCAGGTAATGGAGCTTTTTGTTGACTCTAATCATATAATAGGTATGGCAACAGGTGGAGCAACAGGTATGCACTTAATCCTGCAAGAGACTTTAGGTACCAAGAATAGCCAGTGCTATCCTTCCATATAAAGGTAAAAGGAGGATCTAACTTGGAAATATTCCCAGGATACCATTGTGAGTAGTGCAGGATGTGTGGTGCTATTTTAGGCGTTGTAATTCTTGAGATATTCTTATGCAAGTTTAGTAATTTTGTATGATTCACTATTTAATATACAATGAGTTGGAGGAAACTATATGAAGTACATGTGTAGCATTCGACCGAAGGTACAACAAGTTCAAGACAATTTTATTCGATGAAAGTCAAAATATTGTGAGTTGCATCAAAAAGGAATTTACACAAATTTATCCAAATGAGGTTGGGTAGAACATATCTCTAATGGAAATCTGGGCTAGCCAAAGTGGAGTTTTAAGTGAAGTTATTGAAAAGAGTCGGAATAAGTCAATATGATATCATAGCTGGGAATCACTAAACCAAAAGAGAAACTACAATAGTTTGGAGATAAAATACAGGTAAAACCTATTTTATAATGCAATAGTTATGGCAATGTAGAAGAACTGCAAAAATCTGCTGATGAATTAAAGAAAATTGAAGGTTTCAGTGATTATATAAAAGATATTACTGGACTTCTAGTTGATGCTTATTTCTTCGTGCAAAATTAAATGGATTTTATAGATAATGTTGAAGGTGCAGAGAGCTAAGAAAAGGTGAATTATTATTTACGGAACTGTTGATACTTGGTTAATTTGGTGAAATTAACAAATGGTAAAGTACATGCAACTGAGATTACGCACGCTCAAGAGACTACTGTTTATAATATAGAATTAAAATGGAGATGATCCTTGAAACATTGAATATTCCTAAGTCAATGTACCTGAAGTAAAAGATCAGTGGAACTGGATATGCTAACTTAGGTGGTCAGGTGGACACATGAAGTTCCTATAGCTGGAGTTGCAGGAGAGTTCCAAAATCAGCTTTATTTCGGACAGCTTTGTTTTGAAGAAGGAGAATCTAAAAATGCTTGTGGAGACAGGTTTAGCTTCTTACTTAAGGAACACTGAGAAAAATTTGTAAAGAGCAGCAATGGACTTGATAACAACTATTGCAATAGGTCTTAATGGTAAAGGTACAATACTGCGCGTGAAGGAAGTGTCTTTGTGAGGTGGATGCTAGTGTTCAATGGTTAAGAGATGAACTAAAATTAATCTCTGAATCAAGAGATACTGAATATTTTTGCAAGAAAAGTTAAAGATAATGGTGCGGGTTTATGTGGTTCCTGCTTTCGTGGACTACTGGAGCACCTTGACTGGATATGTATGCAAGAGGAGCTATTTAGGACTAACTCGTGGAGCTAATAAAAACCATATTATAAAGAGCAACTTTGGAATCTATAGCTTATCAAACCAAAGATGCTTTTAAAAAGCTAAGTGAGAGAAGACTACTGGAATCAAATTGTACTGGACTTAGTTACGGATGGAGCTGCTAGCAATAACTTCTTAATGGATTCCGGGCCGATATTCTAGGTGAAGTTGTAAAAGACCTACTGTTCTACGAAACAACAGCACTAGGAGCTGCTTTATCTTGCTGGACTTTGCAGTTGTGGGTTCTGGAAAGTAAAGAAGAAATCAAAGCAAAAATGGGTGCTGATCAAGAATTTACTCCTAATATGTCTGAAGAAGATAGAAATATATATGCTGGTTGGCTAAAAGCTGTTGAAAGAAGTAAGATTGGGAAGAATAATATAAAATGAAAGGGGCGAGATTATACTAATATTTGTATAATTTCGCGCTTTTTATTATAATTTTTACGTCAATGGGAGGTTTGAGCCGAAAAAGCTAATAAATGATAAAAATAATATTGTTGAAGAAGTAGTGGAAGGAATGATAAAAGGCATTTCCTGATAAACTTTCAAGAGTTGGAAATGAACCTATAATCATCAGAAAATAAAAAGTGGATAAGGTTGTCTCTTATAAAGTGGTGGCGAAGTGGACATGAACCCGTACATGCTGGCTTTGTTGGATATGGAATGTTAGATGCTGCTGTTTGTGGTGAAATATTTACATCTCCTGGTGCAGACAAAGTTTACAATGCTATTAAGGCTGTTGATGGAGGAAAAGGAGTTCTCTTTATAATTAAAAACTATAGCGGAGATATAATGAAACTTTGGAAAATGGCTGGAGAAATGGCACAAGCTGAAGGAATAAATGTAAAGCAAGTTGTAGTTGATGATGATATCGCTGGTGAAAATAGTACTTTATACAGTTGAAGAAGAGGAATAGCTGGAACTATTTTTGTTCATAAAATTTTTAGGAGCTGCTGCTGGAAAAAGGTTATGACTTAGATAAATTAGTAGAACTTGGAAATAAAGTTGTTAAAATTTAAAAACTAGGTATGTCTTTAAAAGCTTGTACAGTTTTTCACAACTGGTAAAGAAAGCTTTGAAATAGCTGATGATGAAGTGAGAGGTTTAGGAATGCATGGAGAACCTGGAACTCATCGTGAGAAAAATGGCAACAGCTAACGAATTTACAGAAAAATTATTTGATCTATACTGAATCTGATGTACAAAAAGGAGATGGATTTGCAGTTCTAGTAAAATGGACTTGGTGAAACAACTCTAATTAATTATTCATTATAAATAATCATCTTCAAGATTTATTGAAAGCTAAAGGTTAAGTTGCAAAAACTCGGTAGGTAACTATTGACTTCACTTGATATGGGAGGTTTCTCTATAACTGTATAAAACTTGATAATGAGATGGAAGAGCTTTTAAAAGCTGAAGAGATACAATAGCATTCTAAAATATTATCTCAACTGCCTGATAGCTATTAGTGTTTCCAAGAGCTCACAAAGGCTCTCTCAGCAATAATGGACACCGCACCAGTTTTCGTTAAAATTTTTAGGATGTATATGACAAAAAGGAAAAAGAAAGAAGAAAAGGGAAGAGATAAAATGTTTTTAGAGATTATTGAAAAATATCTGATGAAATAATAAAAATAGAAGACTATCTTACAGAATTAGATAGAAATTGGAATGGAGACCACGGAGTTAACCAGCAAGAGGTTTTACTGAAATTAAAAATCAACTAGCTAATTTTAAGACTTTAGCAGTGTCTGATGTATTTACAAAAATGGGTATGATTTTACTTACAAAAGTTGGAGCTGTGCAATATGATGAACAGCTTTTATGAGTTCAGGAACTTTTTGAGGAAAGACAGACTTTTGATAATCAAATTCTGTTAGGAACTTTAAAATGCTATGATAGAGGGGATTCAAAAGAGTGTAAAGCAGTTTTAGGAGAAAACAATGCTTGATACTATAATTCCTACTTATAATAGAAAAATCTTTGATGATGGAAAAATCTTAAAAGATATTAGAATTGAAGTTATAGAAGTTGCTAAAATGCTAGGAAGCTACAAAGATATTGTTGCTACTAAAGGTAGAGCCTTTATTTAGGTGAAAGAAGTGTGGGACATAGATCCTGAGCTATGTCTTCATATTTAATGATAAAAGAGTTTGTGAAAATCTGTAGGAGGTAAAATGTTAGGTTTTTGTGGTTGTATCACATAGCAAAAGATTTAGCAGAAGCTGTTATTCATCTCTAATGAAATGAAAAGATATGATTTCCACTAATAAATGGAAGTGAACAGATGGAGATTTTTAGAAGTAATCCACTTATAATTAAAGAAGTCATCTTTAAATGCTAAAACAGATAAGGAGCTTTAGTTTTTGTAGATATTGGAAGTTCTGTCTTAAATACTCAGTTGTATAGATTTTTAGCTGATGAAGGAGTGGATATAGAAAATATTAAAATAGCAGATGTCATTGGTTGCAGGACTGACAGCTGTTGCAATAAATGATGAAAAGCAGATATAGAAAGTATTTTAGATGAATTAAAAGAATTAAAAACTTTTTCTAAATTAACTTATCATTAGGTGGACTGTTGCAAAATAATAGCAGTTAATTTGAGCCCTATTTTTAGTGTTATTTAGTCATAATATCAAAGTATAGTTTCGTCTTCCTCATTCTGATTGAGCAAGTTCACATTTCTTATAGTTTCTCTATGTCAGTCCAGCTATTCCATCACCAGATTTAATATCCTTATTTAATGCAAGCATGGTTGCATCAAAAGCCAGTAGATTCGAGATATTTTCATGGCACATGAGCCTTGATCCACACAGATAACTCTGATAGGTTACCTAGTATATGTAGTTATTGCAGCACAAACCATTTCATAACTTCCACCATGTAAATATGTAAGAGATGCAGCAACCCCAGCAGCAGCAAATAGCTCCACAGTATGCAGAAAGTCTCCCGTACATTTGTTTTAACATGTATAGTTATAAGGTGTGATACAAATAGTCCTCAATTAATTTCTTCTTCTGACAGATCAGCAGCAAACTTTTATTATTGGTAAAGACGCTGTCATACCTGGTTTTACTCCACTTTGTTGTCATAACAGGTAAAGCACAACCACTCATTCTAGCGTTACTACCAGCACTAGCATAGCTAGCTGCCTTTCGTTTCTTACATCGTTACTATAGATACCTTTTTCTATATTATCAAGTATCATTTTACCAATATTTACTCCGTATTTCCCTTTAGTCCTTCTTCAGCTATGGCTGAGTTATAGTTAACTACTTTTTGAAAAATTGGTCTTATTAAATCAATATCTATTGTTTTAGCCAAGTCATAGATAAATTTAACAGTTAGAACTTTTCTGTCTGTAAGAGATGAAAAAGTTCCATCGTTACAAACTTGACTCTAGTAAAATTTTACCATTTTTTAAAATTTGAGTTACATTAGTATGTGTATGTTTTATTTCTAAAACTACATTGTCTTTATCATTTGAAATTTCTAGTCTTATATATAATTTTATATCTCCTGGATGAACATGAGTTTTATGATACCCTTATCTAAAAATTCCTTTTACTTCTGTCAATTGCTCAGATGTAACATCACTTATAACCATAAGTTCTTTTTATGTCATCTCCAGCTATTAATCCCATTGCAATAGCAGCTTCTATACCAACCATACCATCGGTGTTAGGAATAGTAACACTTTTACATTCTTTATTATATTCCCAGATAGGAAGACGTCAACTTTATTGGGAATAGTACTAAAATTCTTCTTGCTTTTGGCAGCTGCATAAGATAAGGCTATTGGCTCTGTACAACCTTCTGCTGCAACTATCTTCTTCTTCTAAAATTTTAAGAACTTTTTCTATTTTAAGTTTCCATTTTATCTTATTAATTTTTAATTCATTATATATTATAGAATAAAAAGAGACATACCTCTTTTATATATGTTCATATTAATAATTTTGATGATTGCTTTTTGTTTGACGGCTAAAGTATATAATATTAAAAGTAATATTTTATAATTAAGGGAGTGATAGTATGGAAAAAGAAAAAGGCGATACTCTGATTATTGGTGGTTCTTGGGTAATAGCTGGAATAATCCTTAGGATTAGTCGCAAATAGAAAAAGTTATTTGTGAGTTTTACCAATCAAATTCTTCTCTAGGAGAATTAATATTCTTCGTTGTACCATTCATTATAATTGGATTTATCGCACCTGCAATAACACAGTGGAAAATCAAAACGCTAGTAAGATGTTACCTAACTATGTACAGGTCTATCTTATATCATCGTAATGGGTGCTGCATTTCTTCTCAGCAACTGCTGGATATGCTTTGAATACCCAAATTTAACATTGTTTCTAGCGTTGAAGGTTTAAAGGAATTACCTCCAATCTCTATTTAAGGTTCAAATTCCACCACAATTTCAGCAATGGGCTCTAGTTCTAGCTCTTACTTATGGGACTTGCTGTCGTACGTGGACTAACTCTAAGAACTGAGAGGTATTAAATGAAATTCAATAACATATGTTAATGATAGTAAACAAAATAATATCCCTATATTAACAATCTTTTATAGCTACTACATTTATGCAACACCTGCTTATGAAGCGAAGCATCACAAAACAATTACCAGTATTCTTAAAAGTTATCTTAATTGTTTTAGTTGACACTATATCTGGATTGCTATTCTATACACTATTGGTGGTATTGTTTCTGGACTTGGTCTTTATTAAAACACTATGGTATCTGCATATGACTGCTGTTGGGACAATGTCATCAGCTGCAACTTTTACCAGTTAGTTTAAAATGTAAGAAAAATCTGGTGTATTAGATGAAGAACAACTAACGCTATTCCATTAGGGCTACTACTCACCTATGTGATCTGTTTTAACTGAAACATTCTTCGTCATGGTAGTTGCAAAATATTATATGGAGCTGTGACCTCCTGTAGGAACAATGGTATTATTTATCTACTATTAGAGTATTTGCAGTTGGAGCACCAGGAGTACCAGGAGGAACTGTTTTTAGCTTCACTTGGACTTATCATCTCTGTTTTAGGTTTTGATGAAACAGGAACTGCTCTAATGATAACAATATTCGCTTTACAAGATAGCTTTTGGTACTGCTTGTAACATTACAGGTGATGGAGCTTAGCACTTATCTTAAATGGAATATTTAAAAAGAAACAAGCTTTAACTACGTGAACTACTCACAACTAACACCCTACGAGTGCTAGAGTCGAGAGCTTCATAAGATAACTGAAAAAGTAAGTTATCTTCTAAGAAGTTTGGTTTTAAAACCCTTATTCTTTTGGCTAGTCCACGATAGCCACTACTGGATAAGACTTGCATCTACACCGCTACTTTTATCTGTATATTATATTTAAAAAGAACAACTATACAGAACAGTGAATATTTTACAAGGCTACTGTTTACTAGCCTTAACTCCATATATTCAGTTGCTAATGTTCTAAATATATTATACACTAAAAACTAGTAAAATTGCAATTTTAGTGCAACATTTTCAATGTTGGTGTTATTCATACCCCTACGAGTACATGTCTCACGGCTAAAGCCACGAGTGTTCTAACACATTTAATAAAAATAAAGGTTAATATAATAGAATTTTTATTCTATCATACTAACCTTTTTATTGTAGATTGAATAAAAGAAAGAAGAAGACCAATTTCTCAGTCTTCTTCTTAGGGAAATAATAATCTATATACACTAGGGTTAGTGTTAAATTTTATTGGTAGATTAGAATATAACCTTAATCCTACTCCACCTCTGACAGTATGTCCTTTAGTATCATAACCTATGTTAGCTGTTACTCCTATTCTTTGGTTATCTCCAACCAATATTAAGGTCAGTTTTAACATTTTCCTGTTCTATCTTCTTTTTCACCTCTGATCATATGAAGCTAGTCTGCATCTGTTCCAGCTACTTTAGCTTTATTTTTGCCATTAGCTACTTTTCCTAATTCATTTTCATAAGCCACTCCAACAGCAACTTTTATTGCACTCAGTTCCAAAATGATGTCTGTAAGCAAGTTCAGTTCCTATTTCAGGTTTTTACTGAAAAATAGTCATTAGCTTTAACTTCTAATTTCATTTCACCAGATTCTCTTATCTTTGACACTCTTCATATTCTAAAACCTCAAAGAGCTGCATAAGGTCTTACTGAGAAGCCTTCGCTCAATCTAAATTCTTTTTGATATTTCATTTCTTTACACCTAGTCCATAAGTATGGTATCTTCCTTTTGCATTAAAAACTTCATCAACTACTAAGAATCTTCTGTTCATCTTGTTATATCCTGCAAAAGATATCTCCAGATATTGTCCAATTCAAGACTATTATTTTTCATCAAATGGTACTGACTTAAATAATCCAAGTTTTCCTTGTAACATTTCTTCCTTAGAATTTCCCATATCTTTAAATTTAAATGTATTATGAACTATACCTGAATACCAACCTACAGATCTCTCCAAGTTTTTACAGTTTCATCTTCATGAACATAGGCTACTCCATAAGCATTATTCTTATAGTCAATAACTCTTCTGTATTTGTTTTTATATTCTCCTCTAGTTCCAAAAGTTTTAATCTTATTAGAATCCTTACTTGGATTGCTCCATTCACTTCTTAAATAGTTAAATTCTTTATCTAAAATATTACCAGTTGCTTCTATTCTTTGTTGAGTATTAGCATATTGATGTCCCATCATTTCATCAATTGCTTGATGAGAATAGAACTTCTTCATTATTTCCTATGCTATTTAATTTTTGGAATAATTGATTTCCTAGTTCCAATTTCTTCAACTCCATATCTTTGTTCTAATCCATCTAAGAAGTTATATGTATCTGTCACCTCAACTGGTGAAGCTTCATTACCAGCCCAGTTAGTATAAGGTATTTTAGCTAAGTAGGCATTTTCTATAGTTCCTGTTGATTGATTTTGAGCTATATTTGCCATCCAAGTCAATGATCCTGAATAAATTCCCCACTTTTCTATTTGTGGATTATTTAATATAGTATCATTATATGGTTTTAAGATACTATTTCCAACTTGAATATACTTAGATGTTGTACTTGTGTAGCTTCAGCTCCTATAATTAAATCAGCTTTTTATTTGGGTCAAAGCACTTAAACCTGTAATTGGTTTTGTGAACCTAGTTCTGATGTATTTATATACATTCCTATTGTAGATACTTGTGTTTCTTCTAATTCTACTCCTTTGTTTTGCTCAACTTCTGGAATTTTTAATTTCTCCTGCAACTTTTTATTGTTCCTGTTGTTTGCTCCTGCTGGCACATCTGTAGAAATCTTATCTTTTCCTTTTCCTACACTCTTACTTAAATCATGAGGTCCACTTGGAATTTTTCTGGTTCTGAACCACTTCCAAGAATTTCAAAAGTTCCATAGTTTTCAAAAAGTTCTACTTTCTCCTACATCATTAGTTTTAAGAACTCCTAAAGCATTAGTTGCATTTAATCTTATTACCCTGCTATGTCATTTACAAATTTAGCTCCATTTTTACAACGATAAGCTGTTACATTTTACTCCTGGGTATTTGTTATTGTTCCATAGTTTGTACCTACTGCCTTGTTCGTTAAATATGCTCCTGTTGTATTATTAGCATTTGGGTTAATAGTTCCATAGTTATCAACAGTAGTTCCGTTTCCACCACCATACATGCCCATACTATATTGTCCATTTACATTAATAGTTCCTCTATTAATTATGTTTCAGTGGTTTGCTCAGGTCTGAGATACAGGTTTTAATAAATCTTTCTTTGTCCAGTGTACCCTGCTGCCATTCCTATTCCATATTCATCTTCTCCTGAACAGAACCTCCTACAGTAATTACACCATTTCTATTTTCGATAGTCTCCAGCTTTGATACTATATGCTCCAATATTTCCTGTTCCTGCTGACATATTCATATTTCCATTGTTAACAACATAACTCTGCTGAATATAGTCCATAATTATTCTTTTCCACTAGCATTGATATTAGTATTATTAATACCTTTGTGGATTAGCTAAAGTTCCACTAGTATCTTTAGAATCAGATGTACACTGAGTTATTTTGTAAAGCAACATTTGATGTATCACTGTAAATCTGTTATTTAATCCTACATTAACAAAACCAAAAGATCCTTTATTGTTACCACTTGAACCATCTCCAAGAGTCATATTAAATGTGTTATTTGCTGTTATAGTTCCACCATTTCCAGCAATATATACTCCAATTCCATCTTTTCCTGTTTTTATACTTTCAGATTAAGATGACCGTTTCCATCTGCTGTATAAACTCCTATTCCATTTCTCCAACTTCATTGTGCTATTTGGTAAAGTTGCAGAATCTCCATTGGAGAAATTTTTCCATAAATTCCTATTCCATTTTTACCAACAGTAATTTTACTCCATATTTTTAAAGACTTTGAATCCACTGTATACATTCCAATATTTGGTTTAGTTGGATCTGAAGAGATCTTCTAAAAGTAATTGTTCCCTTATTTGTTACATCTGCTCCAGAAGATATGATACCAAATCCTAAAAGTATCTGTATTTGTTACTTGTATATTTCCTTCATTAGTGAAATCAGCATTTTTACATAAATACCTATCTATACCTTTTGTAGCATTGAAACATTGTCTCACATTTATATCTAATTTATTAGTTAGAGAATTAGAACCTGTTCCTTTAAAATATGCTCCTGTTCCTGCTTCTGTTGTACTCCTGTATATCTTACATTCATAGTTCCAGTTGATGTTTCTGAATTTTTCAGCATGGATTCCCGTTACATTCCTCTATCTTTTATTTGAAACCATAGTCTGTTAAAAGATTTACATCTGAATCTTTTGGTATATACCTCTATACCATCTTTACCAACAGAAATATCATCTGTACCTGTTCCTAGTCAGATTAATAGTAGCTTTTTAGCAAGTATTCCTATACTTTCATCTCCAAAATTTAAAGAAGCCTTATTATTTACTACTGCATTTTCTTTTTGTAACATGATTTGTCGAAAACCTGCTATAGTACTTGTATTATCAGCATAAATTCCATAGCTTTTCCTGTTACGAAATATTTCCTTCATTTGCACATATCAATAGTTTTTGTAGTTGAAGCTAATCTATTTCCAGTACTCCTGCTATTAAATCAGAGATTAATTTATCTGTACCATAGTTTTGGAGCAACAGTTCCTGAAAGGAAACCAGCTATACTCTACTCGCAGCCAGAAGCTGAAGTTATTTGATAGTTCCATTTGATTTATTTTTCAATTTTACTTCCATTAAGCTTCCATATAGACCTATTCCATCTGTCATCTTTACTAAACTATTATTTTCAATAGTTCCATGATTTACTCTAAGTGCAATACTATTAGAGTTTGCTCCGTTATATTCACAGTTCCATTATTGATGTATGCAGTTTTACTACTTATCGACTGTATTCGCTAAAGAACCTTGAACTAAAGCCTTTTCCTATGTTAGATGTAATAGAAACTCCATTATCAATTGTAACTTTTTCATTTGCCATAATGATACTATTAAATACATCATTTGTACTCATCAAGATCAACATTTGTTGTGATTTTAAATTGACCATTAGTATAGTACACCTTATATGTATGTCCATTTTTATTTTAAAGTAGCATATTTTCATTACACCCCTGAATTTCACTTCAAAGTTTGTACTTCTGTCCAAGTTTCAAGTGGATGATTATTTACTGTAAAAACTACATCATCTGAAAGAAGCTTTTATGGTTACATTTTCATACCATTATATTTTTGTAGGAACTGCTCCTGCTTCTATTGTAGCTTACTCAGTCATAGAAAGTATTATTTTTCTTCTTGTGGAAGTATTATTCCTTTTGAAAACATTAATAGTTGTATTTTTAGTAAAATCACCTTTTCCAGTTGCATCTGCGTAGAAAAGTCTAGAATTATCTTTAGTTACATTGATAGTTCCACCATCTAATCTAGCATATCCATTTATCTGCTGCAAACCATTCCTCCGTCACAACTCCAGCATTAATTTCACTCTATCTCCACTCCATCACTGTGCTTTTGAGTTTGGTACCTTTAGCGAAAAAGCTCCTATTCCATTGATAGTCACTGCCTTTCCTTTGATATCAGCTTGTCCTCCAGATCAGCAAAAGCTCCTATTTTATATTTGTTAGTATCTATAGTTTGCTAGTTAAGTATCTGCTGCAGTAACTGCACGTCGACAGTAACTTGGCACTTATTTCTTTCCATATAATTATTGAACCATAGTTGACAGCTCGAGTTGTCAAAGGGCACGGCTGAGCGGTAGTTGATACTGAGTTGTTTTCTAGCATTAACTATACTCATGGTCTCCCAGGAGCGTTATACCTTCTTTTGAAGTTTTGCTTACATCAGTATGGAAGATTTATTTCAGAAGGTGCAAACTCTTTGTGAACTTTAGCTGCTGTAGAAGCTGTTGGATCTGTCAATGCCTTTCTTGCAGCTCCTGCATTTATCACAGCTGCTGCATCTGTATTATTTTGATCAAGATCTGTTTGTTTAGAACCTAGTTGGATGTTTAGCTTGATCCCAAGTTCCTTCAGCGTAGGCTATTGTTGTTCCTGCTAAGCCTCAGCCTCTGTTGTAGTAGCACCATTTACACCATCTGTAATTGATGTACTTGTAGTTCCCACATAGTAATTAGTACTAGCTTTTTCCCAGATCTAACACTTCAAGTTTTGATATTACCATAAAACCATTTTTAGAATATTTACCAAAATTAATATCCATTTTCCCAACTTCTAAGTTATGTATAGGATCATTACTAAAAGTTGCTAAAAGTTGGAACAACAGATGTAGGAACACTCTGAAATCTTTTAAGAGCATCTATTCCTTTCTTTTGTCCAGATGTTAGCATATAGTCCCACTCCATCCATCAACTGTTTTTATCTGTATAGCCTTTATATTTAGGTGCTGTTGGATTAGTTAAACTCTTCAACTAATTGTCCATTAACTGTTTGAGTTGTAGCTGTACCATTAATTGCTAACTGTCTTCCTATTCTAGCTTTTTAGTATCTATTTCACCTTGATATATTCCTATATATGATGTCACCAACATGCCCACCATTCATTTCATCACGTTTATCGACCAAGCCCCCAAGATTTTGGTGTTTAGTGTTCCACCATTTTACTACCAAAGACAGAGCTACATTTCCATCTCCATAAGGTCATTATTCCTGTAAGTTGTATCGCTGAATTCATTTTTGAGTTTTTCCACTATAAGAACTCCCAGTCATAAGAAAAACTAGAGTAAAGTATATTAGAAGCTCCTTCTGATCTCAATTTTCCTTCATTTCATTATTAATCTTGGACCAGAAATACCTGATGATAGATACAGTATTATCTGTTCCATACATTTTGCATTTGTAGTCCCACGTAGAGCCTCACTATGATAACTATTATTAAGATTAACAGCAATTGACCCAAAAGCACCTGGCATAGTATAGTATACAGACTTTTGCTTTCCATACACATTTACATTTGTATTAACCATATGTAACTTTTCCATGTTCTCCAAGTTTCTGATGTTAAGAAACCTGCTCTTCCGATATAGGTTGGCAGTTACATGCTAACAGTAGCTATTTTAATAGTGTATGATACCTATTGTCTTAAAGTTGCCACCTGTTGATCAGGAACCTCCAGCAGCTCCACTCACCTGCATCTGTATATCCATCTGATCCGTCCCCAAAATATCCTCTAACATAAAAAGTCGAATTATTTAAATTTCTTCCCCATCTATAAAGAATATTTGTTGGACGTACAGCTTGTTCTGTAATTAAATTCCCTGAAAAATTATTTTCCTTCATAAGCTCCAGTTTTTAATGCTGGTCTTTGCATCGTAGGATCCAATCTTACTGAATCTGGATCTATTCCTGCATATAAAGTCTTATTATCTACATTAGTATAATTTTCAGCATTAAGAGCTGTCTGATTACTAGCAGTTTTTCATGTTAATAGCGACTCGCAGCTCCATTAAAAGAAACTTGTAAATGGGCTAGCATTTGCTGTACACACTTATTTCTTTACTGGTGCGCTTTGGTTCTGAGTAACTCAAACTAGGTGCTGTACCTGACTATATACTTGGTGTAGGTACTGTTGGAGTGCTTGGTGCTGAAAAGCTTAAAGTCATTCTGGATTTTTGTATACTCTTTGGCTTAATACTGCATTAATTTCCACTGTAACAACAGGTTCTTGTGTATCTCTTGTACTTGCTAATCCATAACTTGCACTTCTTCTTGTATTTAAAGTAGATGTTAAAGCTGAGTTAACTGTATTATCTTTTATAATTTTTACATAATCTTTATACAGCTCACTATTAGGAGATATTTCTTGAAAATAGATTAGAGTTTCTTGTATAGAATTCCTTCAAATGGGTATTTTCTCTTTTTATCTCCTCTGCCTTTATATGCAGAACCCCAATTATCATAGAAATAGTTAGTCTCAAAATTGCCATGATGACCAAGGTGATTTAACAACTTGATTTCCTTGTTCCATAAGTTGAACTAATTCTAACTTTAAACCCTTCTATTTCTTTTACTATTTTTCTTTTCTTTGCTGTATCTATCTTATTTTGTACTTTCAACTGAATTTCTTAGATTTTTCTTTTGCTTGTGTTTATTTCTTCTGTTGTAGGTGTTGATATTTTCTTCTATATCTGATGTAATTTTAGCAAGCATAGGTAAACTTGCTAGCTATTATCTGCACTAGCTACTAAAAACAGTCTTTTCATTTTTACTATTGAAGTTTTTCCACTTATTGTGGGTAACATTGCTATATAAATCATTAGCTCCAAATTGCATATTTGTCCATGAAGCTTTTTAATTTTTGTGTAGTCTTGCTACTTTTCTTAGTTTCTTTTTTACTTGCTTTTTCTTTTTACATCTGTTAAAAATATCCTTTTGTTTTTCTAATTCTTGTATCTTTGTTCATCAGAAAATGCACTTGTTCCCTCTCATTAAAAAGTACAGCAAGTCCAACTGAATATTTTTACATTTTCATATCTTTGTAGCTATTGATCGTAAGTCTACATTATATAAATTGTTATTCATATAATCTACATTTTCTTTTTATATATCAATATTTATACCCTAATTTTATCATTTTATGGTCAATATATAATATTTCTTTTAAAATTTTTAATAATAGCAATATTCCTTCTTCTATTTCTATTTGTTAAATTCATAACCTAAAAAGGAAATATGAATTTTTCTATGTATTTCTTCTATGTTATCATTCTCCAAACTATATAATTTTAAAGAATTTTCTAAACACTCATTTCAAAAATAATCTTCTCATTAATTTTTGATCTCAATTTAATTACTATATGTAAACCTGCATCTGCTCCTTTGTATTTGAATCTCTTTATTCAATATCTTAGAAGAATAAGCTAATGGTATTTACAAGAAATTCTCTTTCTTTTTGTAAAGAGTTCTCATTTTATTTATATGTTTAACAAAATAGCCATCTTTTATAAATCTTATAGAGAATTTTTGATTTAAAAGTTGGTACAGGACAAATAAAATATGGTAATTCCTTTGATAGATATTTAAAAAGTGCCTTAGGTAAAACCAAGTAACTCACACGAATTGCAGGACTAATTGATTTTTGAAAAACTTCCCTAAGTAAATAACTTTATCATTAATATCATTTGCCTTCAATGCTGGAATGGGTCTACCAGTATACTTAAATTCACTATCATAATCATCTTCCACTATATAACGGTCAGGATTTTTCATTTGCCCAATTTAAAAGTTCTGTTCTTCTACTGATACTCATAATTGCTCCCTGTTGGAAATTGATGGAAGGAGTAACATAGAGCTATATTGACATTATATTTCTTTAAATCATCAATTACAATTCCATTTTTCATCTAATGAAATAGCTTTAAAACTGATATTATTTGTTAGAAAAACAATTCTTTAAACATCTTATGGCAAGGATTTTCTAAACCATAGATTTTATTATTAAAAAGTTTAAAGATTATATAGAATAGATACTCTGTACCTGAGCTAATAACCACTTGTTCAGCATCTACTTTTGAAACCTCTAGATTGAGATAGATATTCACAGATACTTTTTCTCAATAATAAACCTCTTGTATATCTCCTTGAAAAAGCAGATCTTCATTTTCTTCATCATATACATCTTTAGTAATTCTTTTTAAAAATAGTTCTTGCTAAACTTTTCTTATCCACTCCTGAATATGAAAAATCATAATGAATCTTTCTCTTTTTCTTTAAATTTTGCCTTATTTTTCAACTTTAACATTCTGTATAATTAGATTTTCTATATCAGAAACAAAGTAACCTTTTCTTTCAATAGAAAAATATAGCCCTCCTCCAATAAAAGATAAAGAGCATTTTGAATAGTATTTTGACTAGATATTATAATAGTCCATAAAATCTTTCTTTGAAGGTAATTTTTCATTTGCCTTTTAAAAATCTTAGTTTGAATTAATTTTATCTCATGTATATATTTGTATATATAGAGGAATTTTTGATTATTATCTAAATTTAAAATAATCATAGCTGACTCCATAAAAAGTTTTATTCTGGTACTTTATATAATGTCAGTATACAGTTATACTACAAAAAAGTCAATATAAGATATATTACATGAGGAGGTACAAAATGGATACAAGATTTAATGGTGGAGCTATTATGGATGTTACATCTAAGGAAAGTCACACAGTATTGCAGAAGAAGCAGGAGCAGTTGCTGTTATGGCACTAGAAAGAATCCCAGCCGATATCAGAGCAGCAGGTGGAGTTTCTAGAATGAGCGATCCTAAATTAATAAAAGAAATTATGTCAGCAGTAAAAATTCTGTAATGGCAAAAGTAAGAATAGGATCATTTTGTAGAAGCTGAAATATTACAAGCTATTGGAATTGATTTTATTGATGAGTCGAAGTTTTATCACCAGCTGATTCAGTAGCATCATGTAAATAAGAGAGTTACTACTCCTTTCGTATGTGGAGCTAGGGAAATTTAGGGTGAAGCTTTAAGAAGAATATGAAGGTACTCAAAATGATTAGAACTCAGGGAGAAGCTGGAACAGGAGACGTTGTTCAAGCTGTGTCACATATGAGACAAATCATGAGAAAGAAATCAATTTAGTTAAAAGCTCTACGTGACGATGAACTATATGTAATGGCAAAAAGACTTACAAGTTCCTTATGATTTAGTAAAATATGTTCATGATAATGGTAGATTACCTGTACCTAATTTCTCAGCAGGTGGAGTTGCTACTCCAGCAGATGCTGCACTTATGAGAAGATTAGGGAGCAGATGGAGTATTTGTAGGTAGTGGTATCTTTAAATCTAGTGATCCTAGAAAAAGAGCAAAAAGCTATTGTTGAAGCTGTAAAAATTATGATAATCCTGAAAATTATTGTCTAGAGTTTCAGAAGACTTAGGTGAAGCTATGGTTGGAATCAATGAAAATGAAATAAAAATTATCATGGCGAAAGAGGAGTCTAAAAATAAAAACCTTAATAATTCCTATCATATATAATTGTTAACTCATTAGACCTCCTAGATGTTTTAAATTGGCTCTTTAAACATTTTTAGGAGGTCTTTTATAATTTTATTTATCTTTTATCTTTTGTTTACAACTAGATATACAAAAATATCGCTTTCTTTTAATGCTTTTTACAGATATTCTTGCTTCACCATCAAACTCTAAAACTTTTTAGGTACTAATGGATAAGTTTCCTTTTCATCTAAATACACTTCTACTTCACCTTCAACAACTGTAAAGAATATTTGTCTTCAGGATGATTGTGAGCAGGTATTGTTTCATTCTTTTTAAATGTAAGTGAACTACCATTATATCTTGATTATTAACTTCTTGTCATGTTCTGTTATTACTTTTTCCTAACATATCTTCAACTCCTTTTAATTGTTTACTAAAATTATAAACTTTTAAATGAAGTGTCAGTTTGATCTATAATAACTTATTTAATCTTTCTTATTTTTAGATTTTTAGCAACATCTATTACACTGAGTGCTCCTCATGAACCACTCCCACTTGTAGAAGTGAGCTTTGGGAAGTGATGTAGCTTTCTATTAGCCACTATATTTACTAGCTTTCCTTCGGGTAGTCCCCACCTCTGATATATTTTCTTAACTTACTTTTTCTTCTTTTAATAGTTTCTAAACCTTTTCTTAATATATTTATACTTGCATTGGTAATCTCTATCTATTTCTAAGTCCATGCAACATTCGCATGTCGATATATTCTTTCTGATAATGTTAGAGTTTTTTAGTATTACCACAACCAGAACAAGTCTTACTACTTTGGATAAAATGTAGGCACCTTTTTATAATTTTTTCTTCCATACCACCTGCTTTAGTATTCTAGCTTGTCTTACAATCCAATCCCAACTCTACATCTGATATACTTTTTGCTAATCTGAGATTTTTTAACATTCCCCTTTATATCTAAGTCTCTATACAGATTATATCGTGGTTATTGATAACCTTTTGTACTCAACCCTATTTATAAAGTCTTTTCTTTTATTTCTAATTTTATTATGTATCTTTGCTACTTTTTCTTTTTGTTTTTGATAATTTCTACTATCCGATAGTATCGCTATCTCTTAGCAAGTTTACATCTTTTTGATAGTTTTCTTTTGTTCTCTTCAGTTTTTTCTCATATTCTTTTGTTACTTTTAAATTTTTCTACTTTCTTTGTATAATCACTCATTATTGCAAATTCTTTTTATTCCTAAATCTATTCCAATATTTTTATTAGTTTTTTGTAATTCTTCTATTTTCTTCTTCACATAATATTGAAACAAAATAATGATCAAGACTATTTTTACTTATTGTTACTGATTTAATTACACCTTTTATTTCTATGTAGTCTAATTTTAACTAGCGATTTTAATTTAGGAAGTTTTTATGTAGCTATCCTTTAATATATATTGTGTTTTGATTATTTGTAGTATAACTTTGGACTGGATTAGATTTACATTTATATCTTGAAAACCAAAATCTTTATTTTTAAGAAAATTCTTAAAAGCTTTTTCTAAATTTAATTGTGCATTAGCAAGAGCTGCTTATCAACTTCTTTTAAATAAGGATATTCTTCTTTATATTTAGTAGGAGTAGGATGTTTAGTTTTAATTCCTGTTGATTTATATTCTTCATAACCTTTCTTCCTATCATCTAACATAAGATTGTGAACCTTTCTAACACAACCAAAGTTTTTAAGAAAAAGATTGACTTGTTCTACAGGTAGGATATATTCTGAATTTATATGCTGTTTTTAATTATCTTCATTTCTCCTCCTTACTTGCTCCACCAATGCTCAATGACACTTCTACTCCAAAAATACATCCTTTTTATTACCTTTAACTGATTTGAATTATATCATATTTTTGAAAACACTCTCAAGAAAAATAAAAGAAATTCATCTACTTATAGAAGTAGGGGACTTCTTTGCTAGATATTGTTAAAAGAGAAGAATGTATATATCCTTTTGTGTCCTCTTCTTTTGATTTCTAAAAACAATAGATAAAAATTTGTCTTATCATAAAAAGAAATAATAGGTCAGAAATTAACTGTTTTTCAAAAATTTCCTTTTGCAAAATGTAGTGTAATAAAATTGACATTTCCAGTTTGCGCTCCTGCAAAAAGTTCTCCTGCATTATTATAAGTAAAGGCATTAATATACCCACTAATAAATGATAAAAGAAACTGCAATTCTTAATTTCTCAGGAACTTCTTCTTTTATTTTCCATAACTTCTAAAACTCCTCTTATTTCAATTTTATAAATATATTACTAAATTTAATTATTTATTTTTAAACAAAAAGGTTTAAAATCAGTAGGTAGAAACAGATATATCTGCTAAAACTCTGGTAAAATATCCATATTTGTAGAAAACCAATAAGAGAAAATATTAAATATTCCTCCTATATGGTAATAATGATAAATTTTTCTTTATCCTGTCAATTTATTATCTGCAGATGTAATTTCTTTTAAATAGAATGAAAACAGAAATTATAAATTTATAACTATGGTAAGGCTTTTATTTTTACAAATCTTTGTAGAATATAAAATGGCTAGTTACAAATTTCTATTTTATTATTTTGTAATAGCCAATTTTATATATTATTTTTAGGTTGTACCTTCCCATGAAATCATGGATGCTGTTGTTCCACCATCTATTATTCATTTACTTGTTTCTCCCAAAAATTTTATAGCTTTTATCTATCCAACCTCTCATGCCTTCTGTTCCTAAAACCAAGTCCAAAACCATGACCCAAAATGGTATGATATGGCATGAAATTCTGTGTATCTATCCCCATTTTTGATATATTATCTACTCTTTGATTTCGCGACCTTTCCAGTCTTGAAATATAACTACGGTCTCCTACAGACAAAAGTAGAGGATCTTTTGAGAATATTCACTGAATCCTGTAGTATTGTCTAATAACAGCACTTTGGCTTGAGAGCACCTCTCCAAATTTGATGTTGTTCCATAGTGCTCCAAGCACTGCCACAACTTCCGGCTCCTGCTGAACTACAATTCTGTGAATAAGCATTTGTGTCATAATTTCTAATTTTGCATGCTCAACACACAATGTTGTTGTTCTTGTGCAAGATCTTTCGCAAAGCAAGTATAGGATCTGGACGATATATTAGAATAAAAGCATTATATCCTTTTAGAAAGTTCTAAGGCATGAGGAAAACGACCATGGTATAGCCTCATGGCATAAGAAAACCTCCAACACAGCATTACAAATAGCAAATTTTCATTAGGGTTTTCCTGAAAAAGAGAATAAACCTGTATCTCTTGGTCCTACTTTCTCTTTCAGCTTCTGCATAATATATGTCAGCAATTACTGTTTCTCCTAACTGACACTCTCTCTTTTAAATGGTCATAACTGCATCTGCTGTTTTATCTGGATCTATGGTGACTGTACTAAGTGACCTTATATCTTTGAATGTTTCCTCCACTCCATTGAATCAGTATTAACAGGAAAAATTAATCTTCCAAATCCTTTTAAAAGCTGATCTACGTACTACTTCTGATACTTTTGATCTGTCACAAAGATAGCTATTCACTTTCTCACCTTTCTTTATTAATATCAAACTACACGTGTAGTACATATTTCTAATCCTATTATTAGAATTTAGAAATATTATAGTTATTATCATTATATCTCCTTTTTATATTTTAAAGATATATTCATTTTGGGCTTCTGATTTATCTGTAATCATTCCTGATATTTAAAACCATACAAAATAATAGATATCTTTCATTGTATAATTCAGCATTTAATTGTTCTTTTGTTGGTGCTGCTCCTTGAAAAATAAAAATATAATTTTTATCTGAAAATATATTTTCTGAAAGTTCCATAAGCAGATCTAAAAGGTTTCTAACTGCATTCCACACATGACTGTGCCAATACATAGGAGAACCTATTACAATAATATCTACATCCAACATTTTTCAATAACTTTTAAATTGGTCATCTTTCAAAAATTTTCGTCCATAAGAATAAATTTCTATAATCTACTAAATTTAAAGTTTCGTATTTTTATCTTTTAAAAGTATTTTAATACTACATGTATCTTCCATTTTTTATTAGACTTCCATTTATGAATAAAATGCTCATATTCCTCCTAAATAGTCTTATCTCTTAAAAGCTATCCAATCTTAACATCATTTTTCTGCCTTAGAATCTTGGACTTTTTCCTCTGATAGATGCATATATATATTCTTTGTATATTTTTCAATAGTATTAATGACTATCAGCAAGTCCACTCCTTCATTTTAGAGAAAACAATATTATCTTTTCCAGAAAGATTATTTTCATCAAAAGAAAGTATAAACTGCCATTGGTAAATCACTATGCCAAATAGGATAACCACAATATACATCATAATCTTAAATTTTTACTTTATATTTTTGCTATTCTTACCGTCCATCAGTTTTATGATAAGAATTTATCACTCAATTTTAGATAGGAATTACTAAAAACACACAAAATTAGAGTTATAAATAAACCCATCATAATTCGCTGGTGGATAGAAGAATGCCGAAATTAAAAAGCTACACTTTTATAATTAAATCTATATTTTAATAATAAATTTCTTCTTTAGTCTTTCTAAAATATATTTGTTCATCTTATTAACTTCTATTAGTGTATTTGTAGTAACTATAACGGTAATAGTTATTGCTATTATTATTACACCATAAAAACAATTGTGCAGTTGTATTATAGAAATTTTTAGAAACTATTAGTTGAATATGGAAAAGTGAAGAAAAGAATAATGTCAATATTGTTGTCCATACTGTTTTTACAGATATTTTTCATCCCATCCATTCATTATGATGATTTACCCACATTGTCCCTAGCCAAAACGATAAAACATAAGCTATTTTCTTTATGCTAAAACTTTCTTTAATGAGACTTCACTGGGTTTTTCTAATTTAGTACAAGAATTGTCATAATAATTGCATAACACTGCATCATGCTACCAATCTTTCCTTTGTCATTTGTCTATCTCTCTATAATTTGTAGTATTAATTAAAACTTTCACTGTTTCAGCAACATAAGAAAAGACTTTTTATCTGATTAAAATTTCTTTCATATCATCTTCACTTAACTCAAAAATCAAACACAGAAAAATTTTGCCATTCATTCTTTTCATGTCTTAGAATAAACAACTATATCTCTTGAATTAGATATCTAGAGTTACTTTGCAGCTGTTCATCATGGTCCAATCTCACCAATGTTTCATTAGTAAAAAGATTATCCTTCTGTGCAAAATATCCCCAAAGATTCAATTTGAGTTCCATATTCTTTCATTATTTCTGTGTGGAATTATTTGTTGGTTAAAGACATTGAGTTTCATCTTGATTTATCATAGGTTTAGACTCAACAAAATTAACTATATCTGCAAACCCACTGTGATAGAAATTTGACTACTCCTATTGCTCTAGAATTTTCCTGCCTTATAATATTCTTCCATGGCTCTATATGTTCCATAGTAATCACCAAAAAGGTTGATGTATCACATACTAAGTCTATAATCTGGTTTGCACTAGAGACCTTCAATAGAAGCTTTTGCTTTTTCAAACCTGAATTTGATATCCAAACTTTTGTTGCTAGCAAAATTCTTTTCTCATCCACCCACTCTTTCTTAATAGCATTTCCTACTGCTTCTTCATTTCCATAGACTGTGCTGTATCTATTGAACGGTATCCAACTCTACTAGCTTCTAAAACAAACTTTTCTTTACATTCTTCTCTCTAAAATCAGGTATTTGATGATACTCGAAAACTGACTGGTATCGAACCCATCTATCAATCTCTTAATTATTATTTACTAGCTCACTCTCAAAATAACAACCTCACAATTAATTGTCAGTCTAACTACTTTCTGTGAGCACTTTTCCTAGGCCATTGTATCTCATCTAGTATCTTTTTAGTCCATAATTTAAAGACTTTCACATCAGAATTTCCATAGAATCTAGTCTATCTCCAAAACCACCATTTAAAATTCCATCTTCAAGAGTTATAACTACACTATGATCTTTTTCAATTCTTCTAATAATCATTCACACCTGTGATGATATCATAGGATTTATAACTGTTGCCTTTACTCCCTGTTTTTCTTCATAAAGTTTTTGCAGCTTTTTCTCCTAATTGATAGAAAGTTCCCAATCCTAGAATTGCAACCTTTTTCTCCTTTTTGTTTTACTTCATAAGTATTTAATTTAGAGAAAATCTTTTGTTACTTTTTCACCAGTTGAAACCATCTTTCCACCTGGTAAACGAATTGCAACTGGATGCTCTTGTTGTTCTATGCTCCATTCAAGCATAGCAAGATGTTCTTCTTTTTGTTGTAGGTGCAAGATAAACTAAATTTGGAATATTACTCATCATAGCAATATCAAACCAACCAAGGTGAGTAACATCTGTCATTCCTATAGCTCCGCCATAAGAAACAACTATTGTTGCAGGGTTATTGTTTTATGCATAAATCTTGTGACAATCTGATCGTAAAGTTCTTTGAACAAATGAACTTACCACTGTAAATACTGGTTTAGCTCCTTTAGAAGCCATTCCTGAAGCTAATGCAAACAGCTGTTTGTTCTGCTATTCCCACATCTACAAATTGCTCTCCAAGTTCTTCTCTTTCTTTTCTAGAAAAAGCTAAAACTTCCTGGTGTTCCTGCTGTTATTGTAACAACAGTTTTTATCTTCTTTCATTTTCTTCATTAAATATTCTTTTGTAACATCTGTATAATCTTCACTATCATCATTATCTAAAAGGTTTTCCAGTTTCTATATTAAATGGCATTGCATAGTGCCAAGGTTCCTTGTTTTCTTCAGCAAGTTTGTATCCTTTACCTTTTTGAGTATGGATATGAACTGTTATTGGGATGAGTCTATATCCTTTACTTTTTAAATGCTTCTATCAATTCTTCGATATTATTTCCATCTTTAACAAAGATATACTCTAAGCCCATAGCTTTGAAATAGATTACATTCTGCCTTACCTTCTGTTTCTCTTAATAATGTAAATTTTTGTAAAGTCCTCCATAGATTTTCTGCTATAGACATATCATTATCATTGGCTATAACAATGAAATTAGTTTTTAATTCTCCTGCAAAATCTAAACCTTCAAGTGCTTCTCCACCACTTAGAGAACCATCTCAATGATAGCTAATAACATTTCCCTTTTTCTCCTTTAACATCTCTAGCTTTTGCAAGTCACAAAGCTAAACTTATTGAAGTTGAAGTATGTCCTAAGATAAAGATGATCATGTTCACTTTCATGTTGATTACTATATCCAGTTACATCGTCATAGTGTGCTTCATCTGTGAAAGCTTCTCTTCTTCCAGTTAGCATTTTATGTGGATATGTTTGGTGAGATACATCAAATACAAACTTATCCTTTGGCGAATCAAAAACATAGTGTAGGGCTATTGTTGCTCAACTATACCTAAATTTGCCTAAAAGTGTCCTCCCATGAATAGCATCTCTTTTATTATGCTTCTCTTATTTCTTCAGCTAAGACTTTCATTTCCTCAATATTTAATTTTTTACATCCTCTGGTGAATTGATTTTTCTAAATACATTATCATTTCCTCCTATTCCTTATCCAAGTTAACTTTCCTGTTTCAACTGCAATTTTCATATTTTTGCAATCTTATAGTTTAATTTTTCCAATGTTTCTTCTATTTGCTGCTCAAGAGTTTTACTCTTTGTTCTTTTAGAGTTACATCTTTCTTGAATAGTTGAGTCTGCTACTAAAAATGTATTAAAACATATTTAACACACTAGACTATTACTACTTCAACGAGTATATTTTTCAATACAATGTATCTACTCATAGTTCCTTGTACTCTCCATAGTCGTAAATTCCCGACTAGCCATCGGTACATATAGATATCTTTAACTTTGCTATTTGTAGCTTCCTTTTCTTTTATTTTAAAAATATCTATGCTATTACTTTATATACTTTTTGCTTTTTCAAGATTTATACTTGCATTGTAATCTCTATCTATTTCTAAACCACAATTACTACATTTATAAAATCCTATCATTTAAGTTTTTAAATCTTTCTTTATACTACACAACAAGAACAAGTTTTACGAACTTGGATAGAATGTATCTACTAACCTTAGTTCTATATTTCTTTCCTTACATTTATTTATAAGTTTTAGTTCTTATCTGCATAGAAATTCTGTTCTTGTATAGCTTTCTGAAAGATGTTTGTTCTTCATCATATTAGATACTTTTAAATCTTCAATAGTAATGTATTTTAACTTGGCTCTTGTTATTTTCATCTACTATCTTATTAGTAATCATCTCTAATACAATTTAATCTATAAAATAATTTTTGTACTTTCAACTTTTTTCTTATTAAAATTTTTACATTCTTTTAATTTTATCTTTTTAGATTTAGAATATTCTATACTTCTTGACATCTTTCTTTGTTCTCTCTTAAGTTTCTTTTTCAACTTTCTTTACTTTTTTAGTTTTATTTATATTTTTAAATATCTTACCATTAGAACATATAGCTGTGTCTTTTTAATTCCCTAAATCTATCCCTAATCCTTTTAGTGTATTAGTTTGCTTTTATAGTATCTTACTATAATAAGTGATAGAAAATATCTATCAGCTGTATTTTTAGTTATAGTACCACTTTTAATAATTGCATTTTTAGGTATATATCCATATTCTTTTACTCTTACAAATTTTAATGTGGGGATTTTTATTTTATGCCTATAAAACTCAAAAATCAGTTTTTATTATTCTTAACAAAATATGCTCTAGTCTCATTTTTACCTTTCTTCTTAAAAACAGGAAAAGCACTTAAACGCTTAAAAAGTTTTTAAATGCTTTTTCTCCATAAAGCATTGCTTGTTTAACTGATTTAGAAGATACATCTTTATCCATTTTTATCAGGATTACTAGAAGATGATACATTGTTGATATACTTGGAAAAATCAAAAGACTAACAAATTTATTTCCTAGATTTCATATTGTTCCTGATTATATTTAATATACTCATTATATATCAAATCTTTCAACCCAATAGTTTATTTACTTGATCTTTTGTTCTTCATTAGTTTTATTTCTATCTTATTGCTTTATACATCTTCCACTCACCTTTTCCATAGCTATTTTATATGTTTAAATATGTTTTTGATTACTGTGTAATTCCTCTGTTCTTGTAACAGGAGGTATCATTCCAATCTTTTTCATAATATCTAAAGTGTATCTTGTGTCAATCCTAATTCTTCGCTCACTTCTTTAATTGTCATGTTTGCATACTGCCTCCTAAATTTAGTTAAACTTAACTGAGTCTAAGTTCATTTTTAATAATAACTCATTTTTTCAAGATAAATCTATTTATCATCTAGAGTTAACTCTAGTCAAGAAAATTTTAAAAATTTTTATTTTTAATAATATTAATGTAATGAAATATATTGACATTGTATTGAAGAAAGAATATAATTTAGTTAGAAAAAGATTTGAGGAGGTTAGATAGAAAGCTTAACTACAGATAAAGAAAAACAATATAAATTTTAGACTTGATAAAATTATAAAAGAAGAACTAGATATACTTTGTGATGAAATTGGCATTACAGTAACAGCGGCTTTTCACAATTTTGCTATTTGTTAGAGAAAGAGACTGCCTTTTACAGTTGATGCGAGATCCATGATAGTGCATTTAGAAAGATTATCAATAGAACAATTAGAAAATAAAGGTGGAACTGTTCATGAAATTACAGAGGTATTAGATGATTAAAGAATGGTCTGATGAGGCTTGGGAAGGAATTTTAGAACAAAAATAGCTACCACAAACTTCTTTTATTTGCACAGCTATTTAACTTTTACCATTTGAATATTTTATAATCATCATCAGTGGCATTTTTAGCTAGCTTCTAATTCTGCTCTTTCAATTGTAGGATCCGATAATAAATACAAAGCTCAACAAAACCACGATACACTTTTCACTTATTATATTGTCTTTTCAACCATATTTGACATGATTAATAACTCCTTTTATATATCAGCATTTTTAACTATCAATTTTTATATAGTTATCTTCTACTTTAATTTGATATTATATGACAAATCTGAATGCTTCTTCTGTTGATCTACAACAACAATAGTTTCTTCTTTCAGCTTTTCAAAAGACAACTTGATATATCAGTTGGATTTAACCTTTGAGTTCATCAATTCCTATTTCTTTGCTGATGTTTTAATGTTTTAATGTTTTAATGTTTTATGTTTTTATTCTTATATTTTCGTACCAGATAACTAGAAGATGATTTGCCTATTTTTGATGACCAATATATTGATGAAGCTGCAGTATCTGCATTTTTTTATTTACATCTGAAAAATATATTTCAACTTCTTCAATGGTCATTTTCCAAAATATAAAATATTCTTATCATTTATTTTATATTTTTATTCCTTATTAAACCTGTTCTTCATATTTTACATTCTATTTTTATTATGTATCATAATCAGTTGAGTATTCAATTATGCTCACCCATTTTACATGCTCCATCATCTCCAGAAGAATTAGAGAAAATTTCTTATTTTATTCTTGAAAAATTTCTATAATATCAGTTGAAATCTAAAAGTGTTACTACTTGAATTTTATCTTGTAAGGTTTTTGATTATATAAAGATAGCTTCAAAAATTGGTGAGATACCTTCTAATAAGTTGTTTTCATTCTTGATCTTCCTGTAATCAATTTAATCTATTAACAGCTATTTTATATCTACTCTTTGATAATTATAAATTGTATTTTTTATTTTATTGAAATTAGTTTTTCTGGTTTTTCTATTGAAATTTCTTTGATATTTGTTGTTCAATAATATTTTTTTCATCAATTAACTTTCCACCATATATTCCACCTTTTCTCCTAATGCAATAATTTTTTAGCTTATTATAAAAAATATCACTATGGTCTATAATCTAAACAGTATGCTTCTCTGATATTTTTAAAATATTTTTATAATATTTCTTTTCAATTCCAGATAGTCCTGCTAAGTTCATCAAAATTATCAATAGGTCTACTAACTGTGTGTTAAAAGTTGAACCATTTTAATCTCTGTAGTTCACCACCGAAAGATTAGGATTGTTCTATTAAATAAAGATGTCAAACTGTTTTCTATCGCTGTTCTAAAAATTTTTTTAAACTGTCTAATAATAATGAACAGTTTTTTATTTGAGATTGTAGATATTTTATGTGTTCATATAATTTTTCAAATGGTAAAAGCATAATTCACCAATAGAAATATCAAAACTTTATATTTATCATATTTTTTGAGTATTTTTTCCTTGACAATATTCAAAAGTTTTTCAGAATAAAATTTTTGCTTGGAGTAAATTTAACATCATGGGAGTATTTGTCTAATTCCATAAAATTTACTTGTCCTTCTTTGAAAACCATTTGTTCTTTTATAACGAATAGAATATTTTTCTAAACTTTCTCCATATAAAAAACTTCTTTTTTCATCAGAATTTAATTTCTAAAAGTTTTAGTAGAGTCTATTTTTCTAAAACAAATTCTATGATTTCCTAAAAGTCTTTATATCTATTCCAACACTTTACAGGATTCTTTTTTAGAGGAATATTGTAATCATATTTTATTTTCATCTAAAACATTTGTTATTCGTCCATGACAATGTTCACAAAAATTTCCTTCTTTATTTAATACAAAATCTCCTTCATTCATTTCTAATACTAACGAATAAAGTAAAGCAATTTTTTCTATTCATAATAAAATATACCTATTGTTGAACGAATATTAGTATTAAAATTTAATTGTTTTTATAGAATTGTTTATATTTTCATATTTTTTTACTTTATACTTTACTTCAAAATTTTCATTATCATACATTAAAAATAATTCATGTTGTCCAATGAGCAATAGTATCGTAAGCTAAAGAAGATTACTTTCAATAAATTTATTAATTAAATTGATTCCTTTTCAATAAGTTCTATGTCTATATTTTTTAAATTATTTGTTTCAATTCCAGAAATTATAATATTTTTTAGACATTATTCTCCTTTATTTTCTAAAATAACTCTATATAAATATTAATTAAAAATTTAATGTCTTTTAGCATGTACACAAAACTCTCATCAATAGAATGAATAGTATTTCCTTCTTTAAATACATAGCATTTATAGGAATGTGAGTACAGTTTATTCTAATATTTTTATAGTATTTCATAGCTTCTGGTAAAAATCTTTTTAACTCTTCTATTCTATTTTTGAGTAGAAGGGTGAGAAGATAGTATTTCTGCTTGTTGACTTCCACCTAAGTCCATCATTCTTTTGTTGTGCAGCTATAGCTTCTTGTGGATTATATCCTGCCATAGCCATAAATATCATTCCATATTTATCTGCTTCATATTCTTGAGTTCTGTTGAACTTTAAAAGCCCTAATGATAGTCCTTGTTGAGCTAAATCATCACTAATAATAGGAACTCCTGTCACAGCGTCTATAAGTTTTTTACCTATCATTAAGAATCCAGCTAAGTTTTGGTTACTTGCACTTTCTGCATGGTGTCCACCTATAACGTGACCTATTTCATGTCCCATTACAAAAGCTATAGCTGCATCTGTTTTTAATACTGGTAATATTCCTGTATAGAAAGCAATTTTTCCTCCTGGTAATGCAAAGGCATTTATATCCTTACTCTTTATTAGGTTAAATTCCCATTGTAGACTTTTTATTTTATCTTGCATTCCATTTGCAGTTAAATATTGTTCAACAGCTCTAGAAATTCTTCTTCCAATTTGATTTTATTCTTTTGTCCATCAGCAGTATTATTTGCTAACAAATTATTTTTGTCTTAATTCTGCTATCATTTGATTGTATTGTGATATGAAGATTGAGCTACAGCCCTCATCACTTACCATCTTCAACTGTCTTCTTCCTGTTAAAGGTGCAGTTGAACAAGATATTAAAATTAAAGATACAAATAATATTAAAAACTATATTTTTATTTTTTCTATATCCACTCCTTCCTTATACGATTACTTGCCAGCCTATAATGGTTCTAGAGCTCAACAAATGCTCTTTCACCCATTATAGGGCGTCACAGTAATCTTAATCAATTTTGATAAATTTAATTTTATATTCTTTTTATAAAAATAGGAGTTGAAATTCAACCCCCTATATTATTTTTATTTTCAATATACTATTTTTCAATTCTTGTATATGGTATAAGAGCTATATTTCTTGCTCTTTTAACAGCTTTTGCTATTTTTCTTTGTAATTTAGCATTAGCTCCAGTTAATCTTGAAGGATTGATTTTTTTCCTTTATCAGATACGAATCTTTTTTAAAAAGTTCAACGTTTTTATAATCAATTTCTTCAGCTTTAACTCTTAATTTTGCTCTTCTTCTTCTGAATTCTGCCATTTAATTTCCTCCTTTTTGAGAATTAACGATTTTTTAATCAATAACAAAAATTAGTCAAGTCTTACAACTATATGTCTCATTACAGCTTCCATAATGTTTATTTTAGCTTCTACTTCTGCTAATTTTGTTCCGTCCATCTCAAAAAGTAGTTAGTACATAAAAAAACCTGATTTTTTCTTATCGATTGGATAAGCAAGTTTTTCTTTCTCCCCATTTTTTTCTGTCTTAGCTATTGTAGCTCCATTTGCAGTTAATAAAGAGTTTATTTGGTTTTATTAACTCGTCTCTACCTTCTTCTAATACAGTAGGGTTGATGATGTACATAATTTCATATTTTTTTCATAGCATTAACCTCCTCCCTTTGGTTTTTGCCCCAAAAACACGTCGTTTTTGAGCAGGGCTTTAATAATTATATCATAGTACTTTTATATTTTTGCAAGTACAAATTAATAAAGTTTCATTAATTCTTTTATTTTTAGCTACAACTTCAGATTCTGATACTTCTAAAGTTTCTCCTGTTTTTCTGATTTTTACTTCAACTATACCTTCATCAGCTCTTTTTCCAACAACAACTTTGAATGGGAATCCAATTAAGTCAGCATCTTTGAATTTAAATCCAGGTTTTTCATCTCTATCATCTAACATTACATCAATATCTTCTGCTTGTAATTCATTATAGATTTTTTCAGCTAAACTTACTTGCCCTTCATTTTTTATATTTGCAGGAATTACATCAACAATATAAGGTGCTATTGATACTGGCCAAATAATTCCATTTTCATCATTATTTTGTTCTATTGCAGCTGCCATAGTTCTTGTAACTCCTATACCATAGCAACCCATTAACATATATTGTGTTTTACCATTTTCATCAAGGTAAGTAGCATTCATAGCCTTAGAATATTTATCTCCAAGTTTGAAGATTTGCCCACATTCTATACCTCTTGCTGAATGTAATTTTCCACCTGTTATACAGTTATCTCCAACTCTAACTTTTCTTATATCAGCAACTATATCAGCCTTGTAATCTCTACCGTAGTTTACATTTTTATAGTGGTAATCTTTTTGGTGAGAACCTACAACATGGTTTGTAACTTCTATTACAGATAAATCAGCTACAATTTTAATTTCAGTTGGTAATTTTATGTGGTCCATATATATCCCTTTTTGTCAATCCGATTTTTCTATTTCTTCATCAGTAGCCATTTCAACTTCTACTGCATTTTAAAGATATTTTTTTAATTTAACTTCATTAACTTCAAAATCTCCTCTTATTAGAACCATATATATTTCATCTGTTCCCCATATCTTTTATATGTCAATGCTTTTTACAGTTCTTTCTAGAGGAATATCTAAAGTATTTTCGCCAAACTTTTCTATTGTTGGGACAATCTGGAGTGTGAACAAGTTCAACTTCTCTTAATTCTTCCTTTTGGAGGGATTGATAAGTTCACTTACAGCCCTTTTTCAATGTTTGCTGCATATTCTGAACCATCAGAATAAATGATTTTCATCTTCTCCTGATTCTGCTAGAACTTGGAATTCTTGTGATCCACTTCCACCAATGTTTCCTGAGTCTGCATCAACAGGTCTAAATTTTTAAACCACATCTTGTGAAAAATTCTTGTATAAGCATCTTTCATATTTAAGAATTCTTCATCTAATGATTCTTGAGAAGTATGGAAAAGAATAACCATCTTTCATAGTAAATTCTCTACCTCTCATAAGTCCAAATCTAGGTCTTCTTTCATCTCTAAATTTTTGTTTGTATATGATATAGATTTAAAGGAAGTGACTTATATGAAGAAATATCACTTCTAACTATTGATGTTATCATTTTCTTCTTGTGTTGGAGATAGAACGAAGTCTCTTTCATGTCTATCTTTCAATCTTAGCATTTCTGCTCCCATTACATCCCATCTTCCACTTTCTTGCCAAAGTTCAGCTGGTTGAACAACTGGCATTAAAAAGTTCTAAAAGCTCCTGCTCTATCCATTTCTTCACGAACAATATTTTTCTATTTTTCTAATAGTTCTATATCCCTAATGGTAGATAAGCATAAATACCACTAGCTAATTTTTATCATAGCTGCTCTAAGCATTAATTTATGACTTGCAATTTCTGCTTCTTTAGGTGTTTCTTTTAAAGTTTTTTTATACGCCTTACTGAATCTCATTTTTCCTCCAATTAAATTTTTAGATTTACCTTATAATTTTAACATATTTATCTAACTTTGTCTTTTATTTTTGAAAAGACAGGTTTTTAAAAATGTAAAGATAAAACACTTGACAATTTTAAAAAGTATCTTATACTTAGTAGGTGAATTATTATGATTTTTAGATGAATTTATAGAAATTGCTAATCTTTTTAGAGATATATTCTCCACTTTTTAAGTGAGAAACAAAGAGAATATTTAGAGGACCATTTTGAAAATGATCTTTCTATCTCAGAGATTGCAAAAAACAATAATGTCAGTAGACAGGGCGATATTCGATAATATAAAAGAGGAGTCGCTCTCTTATATGAATATGAAAAATAAGTTAAAGTTTCATCAAATAAAAACAAGATATAAGAGAAAAAAATTAATTGATTTAAAAGAAGATTTTTACAGAGGAAAAGTTGGAAAATATAATAGAAGACTTAGTTTAATGAGGTAGATATGTTAGAAAAATTTAGGAAATAGATTTCAGGATATTTTTAAAAAGATAAGAGGACATGGAAAGCTTAGTGACTCTAATATAAAAGATGCACTTAGAGAAGTTAAAATGTCTCTTTTAGAAGCTGATGTAAACTATAAGGTTGTTAAGGACTTTTACAAATAGAATCAGTGAAAAAGGCTATTGGAACTGAAGTTATAAGAGGAGTTAATCCTGCTCAACAATTTATTAAATTAGTAAATGATGAACTTGTTGAACTTTTAGGAGGAACTAGCTCAAAAATTAACAAAAGGACTTAGAAATCCTACTATAATTATGTTAGCAGGTTTACAAAGGGGCAGGAAAGACTACTTTCGCTGCTAAAGCTTGCAAAAATTTTTAAAAACAAAATGAAAAACTGTTACTTGTTGGAGTCGATGTCTATAGACCTGCTGCTATAAAACAATTACAAGTTTTAGGGCAACAAATAGGGAGTAGATGTTTATTCTGAAGAAGATAATAAAGATGTAGTTGGAATTGCAACAAGAGCTATAGAAAAAGCTAAAAGAAATAAATGCAACATATATGATAGTTGATACTGCTGGTAGATTACAGTTGATGAAACTCTTATGAATGAGTTGAAAAGAACTTAAAAAGGCTATAAAGCCTCAAGAAATTTTTACTTGTTGTGAGATGCTATGATAGGGCAAGATGCTAGTTAACCTAGCTGAATCTTTTAACAATGCTTTGAGTGTTGATGGAGTTATCTTAACTAAATTAGATGGAGATACTCGTGGAGGAGCTGCTTTATCAATAAAAGGCTGTTGTTGGTAAACCAATAAAGTTTATTGGAGTTGGAGAAAAATTAAATGATATTGAAATTTTTCCACCCAGATAGATTAGTTTCAAGAATCTTAGGAATGGGAGATGTTGTTTCTCTTGTTGAAAAAGCTCAAGAAGTTATAGATGAAAATGAAGCTAAATCTTTGAAGAAAAAGATTAAATCTCAAAAATTTGACTTAAATGACTTCTTAAAACAATTACAAACAATTAAAAGATTAGAGTTCTCTTGGAGGATATTAAAATTAATTCCTGGTATGCCTAAGATTGATGACTTAGCACCAGCTGAAAAGGAAATGAAAAAGTTGAAGCTATAATTCAATCTATGACTATTGAAGAGAGAAAGAAACCTGATATATTAAAAGCTAGTAGAAAAAAATAAGAATTGCAAAAGGTAGTGGAACTGATGTTTCAGATGTAAATAAACTACTTAAACAATTTGAACAAATGAAATCAATGATGAAAAATGTTTAGCTCAGGAAAAATGCCTAATTTAGGTGGTATGGGCAAGGGTGGAAAAATTCCCATTTTTAAAAATGCTTATAAAAAATTTATATATAAAAACAAAAAGGAGATGTGAAATAATGTTAAAATTAAGACTTACAAGATTAGGAGATAAAAGAGACCTTCTTATAGATTAGTAGCTATGGAAGCTTTTATCTAAAAGAGATGGAGGAGCTATTGCTTACTTAGGTAACTACTTCCCATTAGAAGATTCTAAAGTAGTTTTTAAAAAGAAGAAGAAATCATTAAATTCTTACAAAACGGAGCTCAACCAACTAGAACAGTTAAATCTATCCTAGTTAAAAGCTGGAGTTTGGGCTAAATTTGAAGAAAGCAAAAAGAAATAAGCCTTAAATTAAAAGTTGATAAGTTAAACTTATCAACTTTTTATTAATATGTTTTTTTATAAGTTCTTTTTATTTTTTTCAATTAGAGTATTTAAGTCAATATCACCTTTTTCACTCACTTTTTCAAGAGTAGCTTTTGGCAACATCACAGCAGCAAGTGGCCCTTGTAATATTTTAAATCTTTCAGATATCTTTATCATATCCTTTTTAAATTTGGATAAAGCTTTTATTAAATCTTTTTAAATAAGTATCTTTTATTTATACTATCTAAAAGGAATTTGAGAGTTTGAACTTTTCTTCAGGCTTCGTTGTTTCTTCTAGCTTTTCTTCTTTCACTTCTTCACTATTCATAGTCCCATTTTTCCCAATTTAAAAGAGTTTGTGATCCTTGAAGTGAACGAATTCTTGTACAATCTTGCATCATTTCTAAAATACCTCTGAAAGTTTCCGTCTTTATCCTTAACTGCTGAATAGCAGATATAGATAAATAGACCTGGTTTATTTATCCAGAATTCTGCAAAATCTTGTTCACCATTTCTAAATTTTTTTCTATAATTTCTTCAACTATATGTACACTCTTTCTAGGGTGACAGTTTTTAACATCTCTTCCTATTACATTTTTTTACTACGAGGGAATATTCTATGAGCAGTGTCAGAATAGAATTTTACAATTTCATTTTTCATCAACATAAGTTATATCCACAGGTAAATGCTTAAATACTAAGTTTATTTGCTCTAAAGTCATTTTTCCCATAGCTACATCTAATTCAGAAGAATTTTCCCTGAATTAAATCCATATTTCCCTAAAAAGTTGAGCCAAGTCCTTAGCTAAGCTTCCTTGTCCTGAAATATTAGAACTTTCAGATTGATTTATTTCTTTTTAGGACTAACTTCTTCTAATTCACCAAAAGTAAAACCTATCTCTTTGTCTCCCCGATTTCATATCTTCAAACTCTTCTTCTGTTATCATAGCAAGAGATGTAGGATATAAAACAGTTTCTTCCTTTTTGAATTAAATCTATTATATCTGCTGCAACACTAGTTTGAGAAGCGATGAATTCTTCTTCATTACCATCATCTAGCATTTTTCTATTTTCTTTTAATTCATCTCTAACAAAGTCATCTAAAACCCACATTGTAGTTGTTGGTCTTGTAAAACCTTTCTTTTCTAAAAGTGAATAAAGTTGATTTTGTTTTCTAGGTAAATGAAGTTTCCACCATAAATCAAGTTTATCATATAGTTCGTACCATTGATTTTTATTACAGGAAATTGAATTAAGTTTTTCAACTTCTTTTTAATAGTTCCCTCATATCATCATTTTCTCTATAGTAACACATAATAGGGTGATCTGAAGGAAGATCAGTAGGTCTACTTGTATCCATTACTTCATTAAATAACAACATCATATTTTTGGATATTTTTCTTTTATACACTCATCTTCAACAAAAGGGTACAATCTTTTTGTTCAGCATAAGCAATTTCATAAAGGTGTTAAAGTTTTTTACTCTTTCTTTAAGCAACTTTCTTGCTTCCTCTAAACTTATTTTTTCCCTGCATTATATTTCTCTTTTAATTCAATTACAAATTTTTAGCTTTTTCTTCATCAAGTGCTGGTAAATGTTTTGCCATTGTTTCCATAATTACTTCAACTCACTTTCATTTTTAATTGTTTACTAAAATTATAAACTTTTTTATTGAAAGTGTCAATAAAAAAGTTTTTATACTTAAATAGTTTATGAAATAAAAAGTAAAAAGAAATTATTTGACAGTAAAAATTAAAAAGTTATATAATAGAACTTAATTAAAAATCGTGAAATTGAGGAATGATATTATGAAAAACTATGTTTTAAAAAAATAATGATTTGACTCAAGGTAAAATTTGGAAGGTTATTTTGAATTTTACTCTGCCTATATTTTTAGGAACATTATTTCAATCTCTTTTACACAACTATAGATGCTATCATAGTAGGAAAGTTTTGCAGGTAAAGATGCCTTTGCTGCCATTGAATCAGTTATGAGTTTTTCAAAAGATTACCTGTAAGTTTTTATTGGTCTTTCGTCTGGAGCGACTATTATTATTTCTCAATATTTTTGGTGCAAAAGAAAAAGAAGATGTTTCTAAAGCTAGTCATACAGCCATGTTATTTGCCATAGTTGGAGGATTAATTTTTATCTATATTAAGTTGTATTTTATCACCTTACTTCATAGGTCTTATTAAAGTTCCTCAAAAAGATATTCCATGAAGCCTATATCTATACTTTTATTTGTTTCAGTGGTATGGTTTTTCTATGATATATAATATAGGTTCAGGTATCTTAAGAGCCTTAGGGAATTCAAAAACACCTTTTCATATTTTAATATTTGCTAATATCTTAAACATAGTTTTAGATTTAATTTTTTTGTAATTAACTTTAATTTATCTGTTGTAGGAGTGGGACTTGCCACATTAATTTCACAAATTGTAAGTGCAATTTTAATCTTTGTAGTATTGATGAGAACTAATTTAGATTGTAGAATTTATATAAAAATTAACTTTTTTTATAAAAATATTTAAAGAAAATCTTTGTATTAGGTTTGCCTATTGCTATACAATCAGTTATTTATCCTATTGCCAATACCACTATACAAAGTAAGATAAATATGTTTGGTGTAAATAGTATAGCTGCTTGGGCTATTTCAGGAAAATTAGATTTCTTAATATGGTCTGTTTCAGATGCCTTTTTGTATATCTTCTTCAACCTTTTGTTGCACAAAATTATGGAGCTAAGAAACATCATAGAGTTAAGAAAGGAATTATATCTTCTGTAATTATGTCCATTTCAATGATATTAGTTATAAGTATAACTCTATTTATTTGGAGTAAAGATTTAGCACCTTTCCTTATAGAAGATAGAGAAGTTATAGAATTGACTTCAGAAATTTTTAAGTATACTAGCACCTTTCTACTTTATTTATACGATTGGGGATGTATTAGCTGGAGCTATAAGAGGGCTTGGAGATACTTTTTTTATCCTATGTTAATAAAATGTATTTGGCTATTTGTGGTGTAAGACTTTTATGGATATTTTTTTGTCTTCCCTTTAAATCCTACATTCTTTATGATACTATACAGTTATTTGATTTCTTGGACAGTAAACACAATTGCTTTTCTTATCTATATTTACTTCAAAAAGGAAAAATTTAAAATAAAAAGCTAGAACATATAAGTAAAAAAATAGTTCGTTACTGAGTAGAAAAAAATTTTCTTTGAAAGATTTTTAATAAGCTTTAGTTATATGTAACGATTACTTGCCAGCCTATAATGTTTCTAGAGCTCACAAAGGCTCTTTCAACATTATAGGACGTCGCAATAATCTTATTGAAAACTATTATTTATTTATCAAAAGAAAATTTTTAATCATAAATTATAATGTAACTCACTTATTTTTAACTTTTTAAACTAAGTGTTTATGGTGTGTTCTAGCTTTTTAGTTTTTATTGTTTTATACCATTTTTATAGATATCTGTTTTGATTAGATTTCCTTTTTCATCATAGAAAAAAATGTTCTTTTTCTTGTTTGTCATTTATGAAGTAAGCTTTTTCTTTTACAACACCATTCTCATAGTATTCTATAAGTTCTCCTTCAGCTTTTTCCATTAATAAAATTTCTTTTTTGTAAAAGTTTTCCACTTGGATAATATAAAAAAACATATCTCCCATCAATTTTTATTATTTTTGTAGATTAGCCTTCATTTTGTATCATACCTTCAAAAAGGTTTCTAAAGCTTTTCCTTCTTTTTTTACCATCTATATAATTTTTTTCTTCTATATTTTTCCATTTTCTAAATATTCTAAAGATTTTTCCTTGTCTAATTCCATTTTCATAAGTTGTTTCAGAAGAAATTTTTCCACTTTCATAAAAATTCTTTACATTTCTCATGAAGTTCTCCATTCACATTATAAGGCATAGAAATTCTAGTTTTTTTCCATTAGGATATTTATCAGTTCTTGCTCCTACAATATCTCCAGTTGCAGCTCTAAGAAATGAAGACATATCGGCAAATTCAAAAGCTATCCTCTAAATTCATCTTTCTATCCTCTTCACTTAAAGTACTTTTTTTATGATTTCTTTATCTTTTATAGAAAAACTGAACCAAGATATTTATTATTTTCTGAATAGAACTTTGAAATTCTCCATCTCTTAAATCATCTTTGTAAGTTCCTTTTTACTTTTTATTTGACCCATTTCTATAATATTCAGTAAAACTCTCCATCTATCATATTATTCTTATAATTTTTTACACGAAAGTACTTTTTCCATTACTATAATAATCTGTAGTTTTCCTTCTCTTGAGTCATCAAAATAGTGAACTTCATTTGATAAATTACCATTTTCAAAATAAATCTTTCTTAGTCCCTCTTTTTCCTTTATAATAAGGAATTTCTTCATGCTTTTTCCCACTTTTCATAGTAAGTTCTAACAATTCCTGTTACAAAAATCATCATCCATTAAGTATAGTTCTTTTAAATTTCCATTAGAATAGTAAATTCTAGCTATCATTGAAGGTGTATCTAGTACATTTCTTTTCATCATTGACATAATTTTTTCCATTTTTTTATCAAAACCAAATAGATAACTATTGTCTCCCTAATACTTTATCTGCACCAAAGACATTCATAGATAGAGGGTTTTAAAGTATCTTTTTCTATCTTTTAAAAATTTTCTCAGGAGAGTTTTTTTAACTCTTCATTAATTTTTGTCTATTTCAGCATAGTAGTCATAAAGCTCCTTCTCATTTTTTAAATGGATGAGCAGAAAGCAATAGAAAATATAGATAACATTAAAAATTAAAGTAATTAAAAAAATCTTTTCATAAAAATCACTCCTTATGTAGTATGGAATTATTGCTTTTATACCCATTTTTATAAACTTTCAGTTTTGATTAATTTCCCTTTTTCATCATAGAAAAATGTTCTCCCTCTTCTTCATCATTTATGAAATAAGATTTTTTCTTTCACAACTCCATTTTTCATAGTACTTAATGTCTTCTCCATTCATTTTATCATCAACAAAAAGAAATTTTTCTTTAATATTTCCACTTTGGATAATATTCAATTGAATCTCCATTTAACATTTTTCCATCAACAGTAGACTATTTTTTTCTAAAAAGTTTTCCGTCTGGATAATATTCAAAATACTCTGTTACAGGGTTTTTCCATCAGAGAAAAAGCTATTAGACATAATATTTCCATTTCTAGCATAAATTTGTTCTTTTTATTATTATTTTATCTTTTAGTTAGAATTTTTTTGTTTAACATTTCCATTTGGATAAAAAGTTGAATACTCCATTTCATCTCCATTTAATATTCTTCTTTCTTTTAAAAGTCCCATTTCAGTCTCACAAATATCTTGTTTTAACAAGTTCTCCATTTTTAAAAGTATTTTTTCAATATCTCATTTTTCTTTATGAAACATCTTCTTCAAGTTTTAATATCATCTTTAAAAATTGTTCTTCCATTTAACTTTCCATTTTTCATCATAAGATTTTCGCTTCACCATTCATTTTATCATTTTTATAGTTAACTTCTTCATCTATATTTCCATTTTCATAGTATGTAATAGTTAAGCCTTCAACTATATTATTTTTGAAAGGAATAAATTGATTTAATATTTCCTTCTTCATAATAGTTTCTACACTCTCACCATCAGGAATACCATCTTTATTATAAATAAAATATGTTCTTTAAAGTCCCATTTTCATAGTCTACTTTTCTTAAAGTATGAAGAATCCTCTAATTTATAATAGATATCTGTCACTGGAGAAAAACTAGCATTATCTTTCATAGCTTTTAACTAAAGTAGATTTTTATAATTTTTACCATCTTTATAGAAAACAGAACCAGCACTTTTTACCATTTTTAAGAAAGGCTTTTAAATTCTCCATTTCTTTTTCCTTCTTTATATGAACCTTGTACTTTTTATTTTGTCCATTTTTATAATATTCAGTGTATTTTTCCATTTGTAAAGAAAGATTATAATCTTCATGCTAATTTCCTTCTCTAGTATATGCCAATTTCTTATTACTATAATAAGCTTTTTGTATAGATTTTTCTCACCAATAGCATAGGTTTTTCTATAACAAGATTTCAAATCTGTATTATAACTCTCTATATAAAAAGTTTCTTCATCTAATTTGGCTAAAAAGCTATTTTTAATAAATTTCCATCTTTATCAAATGCTTTATTCACAAAGATATTAGGTGTTTTTTCTATTTTTTTAGAAATATTAGTCAACTACACCATTTTTCATTCAAATGTAAATTCTCCATCACTAAAAAGATATTTTCTTTAATCCCTTCAATTTTCTCTAAATTATTTTTTTCTTTTTAGATATTCTTTTCTTATAATCATTTTTTAATTCTTCTTTGAACTATTTTTATCAGCTCTTATTTCTAATATTTTGAAGTTCTGCTTTCAGTTTTTAAAAGGTTTTGCATTTAATATTGAAAAAGGTAAAAATAAAAATTAAATACTAAAAATTTTTCTCATACTTAGTCTCCCTCGAAAATTATTGTTTTAACATCATTTTTTATAGATATCTGTTTTGATTAGATTTTCCTTTTTCATCATAGAAAAAAATGTTCTTTTTTTCTTGTTTATCATTTTATGAAGTAAGCTTTTTCTTTTATAACACCATTTTCATAGTATTCTACAAGTTCTCCTTCAGCCTTTCCATTAATAAAACTTCTTTTTTGTAGAAGTTTTCCACTTGGATAATAGATAAATAAATCTCCTTCTCTCTTATCATTTTTAAAAGTAGACTTTTTGTTTTTACATTTCCATTTTCAGAATAAATTATAGATTCTCCTTCACTTTTGCCATTCTTTAAAAAGAATCTTTTCTCCTTAAGTTTACCATTAGGATAATATGCAAAAAGCATCACCATTGAGCAATTTTCACCTTTCATAAAAAAACTTTTCTATAATATTTCCATTTTCAGAATAACTAATAACTTCTCCATTTAATTCTCCATCAATAAAATGTGCTTTATTTTTATTCTACCATTAGGATAATAGTCAATTACATCACCATTCTCCTTTCCATTTTTAAGTTTACAATCCTTAAAATCTTTCCATCTTCATAATAAATTTTTCCTTGTCCATTTTCTTTATCATTAATAAAATTAATCTCTTTAAAAATCTTACCACTTTCATAGTATTCTTTATATATTCCTTCCATTTTTCCAGCATAGAACTGTCCACTATATAAAAGGAATTCCATCTTCTCCAAAACCTTTAACAGTACCATAATAATGAGAATTCTCTTTATTTAAACATACTATTTTCTCTTTTTACCATTTTCATACATATAACTTAAAATTATAAATTTTCCATCAAGGATGTCCTTTTTAAAAAAACTTTTTCTAGTTTTCCGTTTTTAAAAAAACAAAAAGGTACTCATTATCTTCTAACATGGTATCATTATTACTTGCTTTTTTTCTTTTTAAATTAGCTTTTTCTTTGTTCAAAAGTTTTATATAATCTTTTTTAATTCTTTATCAACTTTTTGTCAATCTTAGCATAAAAATCCTGAAGTTCTTTTTCAGTTTTTAAATGGATGAGCATTTATTACTGTAAAAATAGATAAAATCAAAAATAGAATAATAAAAATTTTTCTCATAGAAAATCTCTCCTTATCCCACTAAAATTATTGCTTTTATACTCATTTTTATAAATTTCAGTTTTAGTAAGATTTCCTTTTTTCATCATAAAAATAGGCTTTTTACCTTCTTCTTTATCATTAATATAAAAATCTTTTTCTTTTATTTTTCCATTTTTCATAATATTCTATTAATTCTCCTTCTTTTTCCCATTTACATAATTATTTGTTTGGGCAATTTTACCTCCTGGAAAAAATAAATAGAGTTCCCTCAATTTTATCATCTTTATAGAAAGCTTTTTGTTTTTATACTCCCCTCTTCATAGTACCAAATGTATTCTCCTTGTCCTAAATCATCTTTATAGTAACCTTTTTTTGTTCTAATTGTCCACTTTCATAGTATTCTTACGTTCTCCATCATATTCTCCTAGGTCATTAACTTGAACAGCTGAGCAAACTCTACCATTAGGATAGTTAGCTACTCCAAGTATATGATATCCATCATCTTCATCCCTTAGTTTTACAAAGCTCTTTTTGATTTTTACTTACAGTATTTATTAGAGATTCCATTTCATCAGGGAAAATTAAAAAATACATCTTCTTTTCATATAATCTGTAAGAGTTGATTTTATTTCTTTTCCATCTTTATAAAAGATTGAACCAGCACTTTTTAGCATTCATTAAATATGTCTTAAATTCTCCATCTCTAAGTCCATTTTTATATCTTCCTTTAAGTTTTAACTCTCCATCAGTGTAATATTCTACATATTCACCATCAGCTTTTCCATCTTTATAGTTTTTGATACTTGAAATTTTACCATTTTCATAATAGATTTTTTTCTAGTCCATTTTTATCATTAGAAAAAAATGACTTTCTTTTAATATTTTTTTCCACTGTCATAGTATTCTTTATGCATTTCTTCTGAATAGGCATTAGTAATAGAAAAATACAGATAACATTAAAATTAAAAGTAATTAAAAATTTTTTCATGTAAATCCCCCAAAAGTAAAAATTATTTAGCTAAGTCTTTTAAATCATAAGGTGTTAGTTGATAAACAGCATTTAACCAATTATGATAGAATAAATGTGCTGTTGTTTTTCCAAGTTTGTAAAGGTTTTTTAGTATCGTCATCATTTGGAAAAATAATTTACAGGTACTTTTGTATTTCTAGTCCCTTATCCTTATCTCTTCTATATTCTCCTAATAAAGTTTCTCTATCATATTCTAAATGTCCTGTAATAAAAGATTTTTCTTAAATCTTCAGTACTTATAAGTAAAGAACCCACTTCTGATTTTTGCTAAAATTTCTAGTTCTTTTTGTTGAAGCTAGTTTATTTTTCATCTATATGAGTATGTCTTGAATGAGGTGCTAAGAATACATCACTAAAATCCACGAATTAAAGGATTACCTGACTCAACTATCTCATGTTCAAAACACTCCAAAAACTTTTGCAGCTTGTATTGTTTTAGCAATCTTATAGTCGTTATATAGACGAGCTTGTGCTGCCCAACATATATGTAAACATGAGAAAAACATGAGTTTTACTCCATTCAAAATATTTTCTTTGTAATTCATTTCCAATAGTCTACTTCTTCATATTCCATCTGCTCAACAGGAGCACCTGTAACTATTAAAAGCATCATAGAAATTATCTTTTTATATCATCAAAAATATTGATAGAACTTTTCTATATGGCTTAAATTTGTATTTTTAGATCTCATGATCTTTTCACCATAAGAAATTCAACATTTATTTGTAAAGGTGAGTTCCTATAAGACTAGTAATTGAGTTTCAGTTTCTTCCTTTTTAGGCATTAGATTTAATATTAAAATATTTAATGGACGGATATCTTGTGTATTAGCACGAGTTTCTTCTATAAAAATAATCCCTTCTTCTGTTAATTGATTTTTAGCCGGTATATCATTTGCTACACGAATTGGCATCTCCTTCAAATTAAGTATTATTTCTATTGTAAAATAATACACTTCTCTTTTTATCTTTGTTAGATAATTATAGTATATTTTCTAGCTATTTTCAATCTGTAAAACTCAGATTAGTTATCAAGAAAAACTATGAAATTATATAGATATTCCTTAAAAATTATTGAAACTATTATGAAAAGTATGTTATACTTTCTAATAGGAATATACTTTTTTATTAACATTTTTTAAGGGGGATAAAAATCATGAAAAAATTTTTGATATTTCTTTTGGCAGTTTTAGCATTAACTTTTTGTTGCTTGTGGAAAAGATAAAGATATAGAAAGCTATCTGATATGGAAAAAGAAATTCAGTCTGAATTCAATATAGAAAAACAAGATAAGGAACAAATTAAATTTACTAGATAAAGATGAACCTAGATCAGCATATAGAATTTTTAATTTTCAAAAATGAAAAGTGTGGACTTTAAAAAAATCCCAAAAGATTGATAAATTGAAGAGTTCTATCTTTGGAAAGAATTGTGAAATCATATATAAAGATGAAAGTACTATAATAGTATTAGTTTTTGAGCACAAAGATAATAGTTATGCCCTATAATATACAAAGCTTTGATGACAGTAAAACTGAATTAATGATGGCGGTTTTCAATTGGTTCTGATAAAGAGCTATCTGAAGATGAGATTATTTAATCTTTTTAGATGAAGTTAAATCTTTTATTAAAATAATAAGATTGCATTAATTCTTTTAAAAAAGGAGATTGATTATGAAAAATTCTAGTACTTTTCTTAAGTCTTTTAGCATTAGTTTTTGTTGCTTGCGGAAAAGATAAAGATATAAGAGACATTCTTGATAAAGAAAAAATTAGTTCAGAATTTAATATAGTAGAAGAGAATGAAAAATATTTTTGAATTTAAAGATAAAAGATGATAATAGAGATGTATTCAGAATTTTTCATGTATGAGAAGATGCTTAAGTGTAGACTTCAAAAAGATCCTAAGAAGATTGATTCTTTTAGAGGAAGGATATATTGAACAAGGTTGTGATATCATATACAAAGACAAAGATACTATAATGATTGGTATATTTGATCCTGAGGTTGGTTATGGTTTATAATATACATAATTTTTGATAATAGCAAAACTACCTTAGAGATTATAGTAGCAATTGGTCTCACAAGATGAACTTTCAGAAAAAGATTTATTTGAAAATTCTAAAAAGAGGCTAAATCTTTTCATTAAAAATAACATAATTCTTGTAGGGAGGAAATTATTATGCCTAGCTTTTAACTTTTTAAAAACAGACTATCAATTAAAAGCAATTGAAAAATAAATTTTCTACTGTATGGTATGCTGGAAAGATAAATGGTTATTGGTGTACAGTAAATTTTTAATGCAAAAAGAATGTTCTATCACAATAGGAGCACATAAAGATGAGGAACATAAATCTTTAGTTCAACTGTTAAGAGGAGAAGGAATCTATAAAAGAGAGTATCACAGCTAAGAATGCTACTGTTACCATTAGATATAAAATTCCTTTTCTTACATCTTCAAACAAAAAGTTTGATGAAATTATAGAAAATGTTACTAGTGTTTTAAAAAGAAATTCTTTCACAACTGGTGGCTTTTTGATGGTGATAATCAAACTAGCTATCTATTTATGATGTGAGGTCCCTAACTATTTTGTATCTAACTGAGGCTGAATACAAAAAGTTGTAAAAAGACTTAGAATCAAAAGAAAATAGAAAATATCAATACCAGTGAGAATTATATCTTAGGTATTTTAGGAGTACTTTGGAAACTCTTTAGTTGGAATTGTAGCCATGTTCTTATTGGAATGGCTGGTTATTATATAGGGCAGTCCCCTGCATTTTTAACTGCTGTATCTTTTTGGAGTATATAAATATTTAGCTAAGAAAAATTTCTAGTATTCTCTGCTGTTATTACTTTTTATTCTCTCAGCAATTTCACTATTTATAGGAACTTTTCTTAGAATATACTTGGAAATTATATAATTTCTACAAAGAAGAATATACGGTAACTTTGTACTGATGTTCTAAAAGAAGCCCCTGATATATTTGGGAAACTCCAGTTGTAAGATCTGATTTACAAGAGATATGTTAATCAATGGTGCTATTTTTAATTATTGGATTTGGAATATCATTTTATTCTGCCTACAAGTCAGAAGATAGATTTGTTGAAATAAAAAGTGGACGATGAAAAATAAAGTATAAATTGGAGAAAACTAAAATGAAAAATATGTTGAGAATGCTGGTTCTTTGTATTGTAACAAAATCTATATTGAATGGTGAAACTAAATTTAGATGGTTGTTTCAGTGAAAGAACCTCTTAATAATATTGATACTGGTTGGATGGCTTTTTGGTGATAGTGACAATGATGACTATGTGAATGATCCAAAAACTTTAGTGTTGTTGATTTAAACACTCTAATCAAATATAGAGCCTACTATTTTAAATGTCTCATGAAAATGCCTATAGGAACAGATTTAATTTTTATAGAAGAAGATGGAGATAAAGTATTTTATCAATGCAAAAACTAATGAGCAAATAAGAGAAAAAGTAAAAATCACCTTTTACTGATAGCTTTTGAAAAAGAATTTAAGCTTTTTAAGAAAAGATGAATATTCAAAAGAATTCATAGAAAATCTTTTTACAGAATCAAATCAAAATAAGCCTTGCATACTATTGGAGAAGTTGATTTTTCCAACAGGACAGGTAATTATTGCTGACCCTTTTATGTTATTTACATAGTGAAGAAAATAGAAAAATCTTGGATAGAACTATTCCTATTGAAAAATATAAAGTTGAACTTGCAATTTTAAATTCAAAAACTATTTCTAAAAAGAGTGGTAGGAGCAAAATTAAAAATTAGAAAATGATAAGATTATTCGTTATGAACAAACTCAAAAATAAGTCTAGTAGTTTCAATGGTTTTGGAGTTGATACTGGTCTAGCTAGTTTTTCTGTGATGCTTCATGTTGCAGAAGAATATACTAAATTTCTGGTATGATTGGATTAAAAATAATCCTAATAAAAATCACTATAACGATTATTTTTTCTAAATTTTTCCAAGGAAAACAGTTTATAGATTGGGAACTTTCTGGAACAAATCATAAAAATTGCAATGTTTGAAACAGGTTTTGGAGATGGTTACTATATGAGTTTATGGGGACTTAATGAAAAAGATGAAGTTTGTGAACTAGTTCTACCTTTCATTAATCCAGAAATTATTGATTAGTTGTAAAGGGAGATTATGAATAACTTATTTAATCAGAAAATTATTAATACGAAAGCTCAAGAAGAAATAAATTTAAGTATTATTTTGAAAAAGAAAAAATTTTTGAATAATTGGATAAATAGTCTAGAAAAGAGATCTTATCTAAATCTAAAGGAAGAAGAATTTCCAAGGTGAATTTTTAAACGATATTTTTCTTATTTTTAGGAGCTGTAAAATAAATCTAGTAGAATGATGAATGGAATCTAAAGAGGTCTAAAACAAAATAGATGGACAAAAAGCAGATGGAGTAATGAGGTTTTTGATGTAAATGGAAAAAGATGATGTAAGAGCAGTAATTGAATTAAAAAGGTCCTACAATTTCTCTTGACCAAAGACAAAAAGAAGTGGAGATACAAGAACTCCAGTAGAACAAGCATTTAACTATGCTCCAAAATATGGAAAGAACTGCCAGTGGTTATTGTTTCAAACTATAAGGAAATAAGGCTATACGAGATCTAATGATATGACAGAATACGAGTTTTCTTCTTAGAAATTTAAAAAGATGATTTAGAATTTCAAAAATTTATCTATATACTATCTTTTGAAGCCTGGTTGGAACTGCTAACAAAAAGCTAAAGCCCTTGAGCTATCTGAAGAATATCAAAAATCAAATTGAAATAGAAAGAAGTTCTATAATGAATATAAAATATTAGACTTCATATTTTTGAAATATGAAAAATAATCCTGAAACAGATGAGAATACTTTACTTGAAAAGTACAAAAACTTTTGGATAGATTCCTATTTATTTGTTTGTGAAGATAAAGGTTTATGTAGAAAAGATTTTTAATACTATTTTAAAAAGGTAAAGATTTTGAGAGTATTTTTGATATTTTTCAAAGTATTTTGTAATTGGATAAATTTAGGAAACCCTAAAGAAAAATATTTCTCATTTCAATGGTGGACTCTTTAAAAATGATGATGTTCTAAATAGTTTGAATATAGATGATAAAGTTTTTGAAGAGTTAAAGAAAACATATCGAGACTATGATTTTGACTCAGACTTAAATGTCAATATTCTAGGGCATATTTTTGAGCAATCTATAAGTGATATTGAAGGAGTTAAAAGAAATCTATTTCTGGAGAAGAATTTGACCAAAAGAAATCTAAAAAGAAAAGGATGGTATATTCTATACTCCACAATATATAACAAAAAAGTACATAGTAGAAAAATTCTATCAAGAATTGGCTAGATGATAAAAGAAAAGAATTGGGAGAAGATAACACCAACACTTAATGAAAAAGACTATATTTTTGATATAGCTAAAAAGATCATCTATACAAAAACTATAGAAAACATATTGAATTTGGGCAACAATACGAGAAGCTGTGAAATATTAAGGTTATTGACCCTGCTTGTGGTTCAAGGAGCCTTCTTAATAACAGCTTTTGAATTTTTACTAAACTATAATAAGTATTTGGATGATAAAATTTTTGATTTAGTTGGAACTAGTGATTTGTTCTCTGATAGAACTAAGGAAATTTCTACACAAATAATATGTTGGTGTGGTTTAAATATGAGAAAGTGTGGAAATTACAAAACTTTCTCTTTGGTTGGCTGAGCCGATAAAAATAAGACTCTTACAAGTTTGAAAACAATATAAAGTGTGGAAACTCATTAATAGATGACCCTGAAATAGCTGGAGATTTAGCTTTTAATTGGGAAAAAGAATTCCCCTGAAATCTTTGCTAATGGAAGCTTTTGATATTGTTGTAAGAATCCACCTTATGGAGTTAATTTTGATGATAAAAACCATATTTACTGAGTTTGATAAATTGTTCCTGATTATGAAATATATATTTTATTTTATTTCTTTGTATGAAAAATCTTAAAAATAATGGTTATTTATCACTATATTTCCAAATACTTTCTTGTCTACACTTTTTGGATATAGAAAAATTTATTTAATACAATCACAGTAAAAGAAATTATAGATTTATCTAATGATAATACATTTGTTGATGCTTCAGTGAAACAATTATATTTCTTTTAAAAATATTTTAGAAAATTCTGATATTAAATTTTTACAAGATAAAACTTTTCTACTCATTTAAAAGATTATCTAAAAATGAAGTTATGGAAAATATAGAAAATATTGCTAGTTTGTTTCAAAATAAAAAGGAAAAAGTATTTCAAAATTAAAAACAATCAAAAATTAGCTGACTTTTTGAAGTTTCACAAGGTTTAATCCTTATGATAAATATAGGGGATGATGATGAATACACAATAAAAATCGTATTTGGCATTCAAATGTAAAAAGATGAAACTTATAAAAAGAACTTAGGGAAAGATGTTAAACAATATTTATTAAATTGGAATAACGAACTTTGGATAAGTTATGGTGAATGGCTATGCACCTAGAAGAAAATTTTTGTTAATAAAAGAATTCTAATAAGAGAAATTACAAAAGATAAATTATTTGCTTGTTATACTGAAGAAGAATTTTTATAATACTCCATCATTAATAAAATGTTATTAATGAAAAAGATATCTTAGAATTAAAACTATATTTTAACAATTGTAAACTCCAAGCTTTTTAGGTTGGTATCATAATAAAACTTCTCCAAAAGCTAATAAAGGTTTATTCCCCAAAATATTAGTTAATGATGTGAGAAAGTTACCCTTGTAAATATTCGCTGAAAAGCAACAACCTTTTATAGAAAAAGCTGATAAAATGCTGTTTTGAATAAAAGAATTACAAGACCTATCTCAAAAATTTTCAAAGAATGTTATTGAGAAAATTCGACTTAGAAAAGTTATCAACATAAGCTTCAAGGTAGTATTTATTAGATTTTTCAGATTTTTATTAGGAATAAAAGACTAAAAGTAAAATTATCTCTTTCTACAAGAAAGATGAATGGGAAGAATATTTCTTAGAAGAAAAAGTCAAAAACTATAGCTGTAGATTCGGAAATAAAAATACTGACAAAGAAATTGATTCTGATGGTTTTATAGACTGTATGAGCAACTGATGAAGAAATCAAAATAATTGAAGAAGAGTAATATAAGAGGCTGTTGCAAAGTGTATGATCTTAATTTAAAAGTATAAGTGAGTTACATTTAATTAATCATTAAAAATTTTCTTTTGAGATAAATAACGAATAGTTTTAATAGATTACTGCGACGTCCTATAATGTTGAAAGAGCACTGTGAAGCTCTAGATGTATAGGCTAACAATGTCATTATATATAACTAAAATTTATTAAAAATCCTCAAAGAAAAATTTCCTAAAACTTTACTCAGTAACGAACTATTTTACTTTTTGTTAATTACAACAGTCCCTTTTATATTTATTTTGCAACCTAATTTGACTGCTAAAAGAAAAAGCAACCTTTACAGATTGCTATTATTTTATTTTGCTTAGAAAAATAATCTTTTGTTTGTTTACTAACTTGTGGGAATAAAATTATCAATGCAATTAAGTTAGGTATTATAACTAATCCCATTGCCATCTTGTATTGTCCAAACTAAACTTATTTTGTTATAGCCCAATTATACATAAGAATGGAATACAAATCTTACTTTATCTGTAACTTTGGGACCAGAAAAGCATAAGTAAAACTTTTTAGCTGCATTGAACCATTGTCCCATCAAAGTTGTGAAAACAGAAAAGTAAAAGTGCAAATGTTGCTAAATGCTTTAGTGGTTCTCATACTGTTCCAAAGATTCTATTGCCATTACAGCTGGGCTTAAATCTGATTGATAGATTCCTGTTACTCCAATAACTATTGCTGTTATAGAACAAATTATTATAGTATCTAAGAATACTTCTGTTACCCTGTTATTCCTTCTTCACAAGGATGATCTACTATTGCTGAACTATGTGCAAAAAGGTGCTGTTCCTTCCCCAGCTCATTTGAGTACATACCACGTGTTATACCATGTTGCATAGCTCTTGCTATAATATATCCTCCCTGTTCCACCTGATGCCGCTTTCATAGAAAAAGGCGTGTGAATATTTCTTTAAATACTCCTGGAACTGCTGGATATTTAATAATATTACTAATAATCCTACTGCAACATAGAATATTGACATTATAGGAACTAATGAAGTAGCTATATTAGCAAGTCTTTTTAACCCTCCTAATACAACTGCCATCAAACAACAAATTAAGATTACTCCTGTTAACCAAGTAGGAACATTGTAATTAGATTTCAAAACTCCTGATATAGTATTAGATTGCACTAAATTTGCTCCCATCATCTTTGTACATCATCAAACTGCTATAACAATTCCTAACCAAGGAGCTTAATCCATCTCTAATATAGTACATAGGTCCATTTAGTAAGTTTCCTTCTGAATCTTTTCCACGATATAGTTGAGATAGAACTATTTCACCATATTTTAAAGCCATTCCAAAAAGTGCAGCTACCCACATCAAAAACAGCCCCTATTCCCTCCAGCAGCAACTGCAGTTTGCAACTCCTACAACATTTCTCCTCCTACATTTCCAGCAAGTGTTACCATCATTGCTTTTAAATGTTGAAATAGAACCTGAGACCTTTTTCATCGTTCTTGCTTTAAATGAGTCAACTAAAAGTCTTTTTCATAATAAATTTAAAATGTCTAACTTGTATAAAACCATTAGCAAATGTATACAGAAATACCTAATCCTAAAAAGTACATAAACAGCCATCTTCCCCACTAGCCATTTATTTACAGTTGTCAAAAATAATTCTAAACTTTCCATAATATCTACCCCTATTTATTTTCATTTATTATTTTCTTCACTAAATCAGGATAATTACCAATTAAAGATATCTATTCCTTTATTGATTAAATCATTATATCTTCTTCTTTATTAACTGTCCAAGTATTAATTTCAATATTATTTTTTCAATTCTTCCACAACTTCAGGAATTAAATTATTAAATCTTGGATGAAAAACAGTTCAATCCCATGAGAGCTGTGTATGCTCCAGCATCTATTATCCAATCTTCAGATAAGAAAACCACATTTTAATTCAGGAGCTATTTTCTTCATTCTTAACACAGAAAAATGAGTTAAAACTTGAAAATTATAACCTTCTTTTTCCAGTTTATATTCTTTATCATTAGCTTTGTACACCCTTTTCTTCTATTCCTAGATATATGTTTATTTCCAGTTTTTAATTCAATATTAGTAACAAAAATCTAAATCTTTTACCAATTCAAAATATTCTTTTAATGTTGGAATTTTATTAAATCCCATTTTTCCAGTATAGATATATGAAGCATCAAATTTGATAACTCTTCATAAGTATAATCTACAACATAGCCTTTTCCATCTGTAGTCCTGTCTATTGTTTCATCATAGAATTATAACTACTTCTCCATCTTTTGTAAGTTGGACATCTAGTTCTGCTCCATCAGCTCCAATTTCAACTGCCTTTTTGGAAAGCTAGCATAGTATTTTCTGGATATTTTCCACTAAATCCCCTATGAGCAAAAATTCTTTGTCATTTTCAAAACACCTCTTCTATAAAATATAACTTTTTCTATTATACTCTTTTATCTCATTTTTCAATATTATTTTTATACTTTTTGTTCGTATTTTTATAAAAATATATTAATATTATAGAACTATAATAGGTATCTACAGAAAATATAAATATATTGAACCTATGAATAATAACAAAAATAAAAACTGCTACAAATTAATAATAAATAAAATCATTAACTGTGACAGTTTATATAACTTTCTAAAAAGAAACAAAACCTTTATTAGTAACTGGGTACCTTCAGTATAAGACTATTTTATTCCATTGTATCTTCATTTTATAAAATCTAATTCCATATTCCATTAATTTTTCTAAATACTCATCAAAGCTATCAGCTATAACTCCTATTTCATCTGGATCATGTAAGAAATCTAACTATTTGTCCTTTTACTCCCTTTTCTGATGGCGAAAAATCTATAAATAATTGTGATGTCCCTCCATTATTCATACAATCAGAAAAATGCAGCCATCTCATTTTTAGAGTCACTTTATTATTTCTTCATCTATTTCTACTTCTTCATATTTTTCTATCCACATAATCAGCATAGTATTTATAAGCATCATCTTACTTTCTAAAAATTTGACTTGAAGATAATAGAGTAATATGGATATTCTTCTACATCTGAGCCTAAAAAGTAAAAAGCTACAGTTCTCCCTTATATTTTCTAAAATATGTTCCATCTACATTTTTAGAAAGTTCAATTAAAGAATCAGGTACTCTGGATATTCTTCCTTTAATTTTTAATATCTTCTTCACTCTGCCTCTCTTTAATCTTTTCAAAATTATCCCAAATTTCTTTTCCACCATTCTTTATAATAGGCTCTTTTTAATTCCTTTATATTTTTTTCAGCTATATCATATCATAAATACTGCATATTTCATCTAGTAAAAATAAGTGAGTTACGAATAGTTCTGAAAAAATCAAAAGAATGAGCCAGATGTGGGTGTCTGAGCGGCGGGTTTGAAAATACAGCGAAATCTTGATTTTTATCGTTAAGTACTCAGTAACAACTATTTTTACAATTTAATAGCCCTTTATATTTTCAATATAATTTTTGTAGTCTAGTCCACCTTGATTTATTAATTTTTAAAGCTTGAAGTTCAGCTCTTTTTGTGAAATTACCATATCTTTTGTTTCTGTTATAAAATTCTTAGAATAACTTGCTGCCTTTGATTTAAATAAGAATCCATATCAGTAAATACTTCAAAAACACACCATTTATTAGGACTTCTTCTATCAGTTCCTACATATACAAGTAAAGTTCCATTTTCATTAAAACTTGCTTCAGCTCTATTTTTAATAAATTCAGTCAAATTCTGTATTATTTTCAGGCTTTACTTCAATTACTGTATATACTGCAAAAAGTATTTTTCATTTGTTCTATCTTTTTATCCTTTGCAAATTGGACTTCTACATCTGTAGCATTTAAAATTTCCTTCTGCAATTTGAGGTATCATAGCTTTTAAAATCAGCACTAGTTTGATTTTTTTAGTATGATTAGAAAAAAAGCTAAATAATCATTGTATATCTCAATTATATATGAATTTAACTTATCTCTATCATCTGTTGTAGCAAAAAGTCCTAAAACTCCTTGCTCTATAGCTGTCTTATTCACATAATCTTCTGTTATACTTTTATAAGAAGCCTCCTTATCATTTTTACCTCAAAAATTGTACATTTAATGTTGGCACTGCATACATACTAACTGATGTTAGCATAGCTAATCCCACTAACAATTTTTAACATCCATTTCCTCCCTAAAATTTAATTCTCTTTTCGTTTAAATTATAAAAATAAATTTTTCTTATAGCTACTGCGACGTCCATTATTGTTGAGAGAGTCTTTGTGGAGCTCCTGAAACACTAATGGCTGGCAAGTAGCTAATATATTTATTTTTATAATTTCTTTCCGTCTTCTAATATCCCTCTGACATAGTATAAACCTTTTTACCATATTTTAAAGTATCTAATTCATGTGTTACCACTAGGACTGTTGTCCCTTTTTCATTGATTTTTCTTTCAATAAATCCATAACTTCCTTAGTTGCTTCTATATCCAAATCAGAAGTTGGTTCATCTGCAATAAGTATCTTTAGGCTCAGTCATTAAAGCTCTAGCAATTATTATTCTTCTTAATTCTCCTCCCTGATAATTCTTTTGGATAAGATTTTTGCTAAATGCTCAAGACCCTAATTCATTCAAGAAATATCTAGCTTTTCCTTCTGAATCTCCATCTTTTTCATACATATCATAAGGGTAATCTAATATTTTCTAGAACATTTTAGATAAGATAAAAGTGCTGGTGATTGTGGAATAAAAGCCAATATTCTTATTTCTAAATTCAGATTTTTTCTTCATCAGGAAGCTCCATATAGTTTGTTCCGTCAAGTGAAAGACTTCCCTTATCTGCTGATAAAAGTCCAGCAACTATATTTAAAAAGTTGACTTTTCCACTTCCACTTCTTCCCAATTATATGAATGAAATCTCCATCTGAAATATTTAAGTTTACATCTTTAACTGCAAAAATCTTTTTCCCTGTCTATTGTAAGACTTAGATATATTTTTTATTTCTAACATAGCTCCCCCTACATTTCTTCTCTTAAACTCAAGTAACTATCTTTATCAGTCAGTTTTTACAACTCTAACTGTTGAAAGAGGGCCTATAATAACAGCTAAAACAAAACTTAAAACAAATATTCCTATATACTGAAGTATACTTGGAGATAAGAATGGCATTGAGAACTTTGAAGCTATCAAAGGTAATTCTATAATAGACAAAATAAATCCTAAGAAACTCTCTATTCCTGCTCCTATAAGAGATAGTATTACAGCCTCTTTTATAATAATGTTTCTCAACATCTTCTTTGAAGCACCTAATACTCTTAAAACAGCCATTTCTTTTTCTTTCATTAAATATTGCAGTGAAACTTATACTTAAGATTATAACTGATAATAGCCAAATTGCAACTACTAAAAATTAAAACACTTGTTGCTAGAACTTTTAAATTAGAAGATATAGAATTTACAAATTTCTTACTAAACATTGCAAAAATACCTTCTTTTTGATAGTTCTTTTGATATTTTTGAAGCTAATTTTACAGAATCTACTCCAGGTTTTTACCTTTTATCATAACAGAAGAAATAACATCTTCTTCTGCAACCTTGTTAGCTGTTATTCTTTCAGAAGCTCTTGCTAATTTTTGCAGTATTTTTGATTGACAAAAACAGTGAGCATCGAAACCTATTCCTGTTTGTTTTCAATCTTCCTACAATTTTTAATTCTTCATTGAAAAAGTGAACTGTTTCTCCCTTTTCTCCGATAACATGGCTACCAACAATAGCTTCTCCATCTTTTAATTCCTTATCAATATTATGAGTTATCCAAGGATAGATTAAAGAAATCTGTATCTATATCTATTCCTATTATTTGAACAGGATATGAGCAACAAGAAGCAGAAAGAGTTGCAACATAAGTTTGTGCTGTCATCTTTTCTATCTCATCGAATTTTTAATTTATCCATAGTGTCTGCTGGTAGATAAAAAGTTGAGGGTTCTCCCTTTAGAAGAACACTCTCAATTTCTGCCTTATATCCTGCTGGGACAACTATTACATCTGCTCTAGTCTGTCAGATAGACTTTCTAGTCCTTTACTCAAACTAAGTGAGAACATAGAGCCCATGTATACTATAATACTGAATAATGCAACCAATAATATCATACAAGTGCTTCTAGTTTTTTTCTTTGCCTTATATTCTCCATGGCTAAACTATTTGCATCTATTCTTTTACTCATTTTCTAGTCTTCCTTCTTTTAAAAAGTAGAGATTAAACTGAATACCATTAAAAGTCCTATTACAACTGCTATACCTGTTGCTATTTCAAAAGTGTGGTGTACATGACATTGCATTGTATCTATTTTACAAACTCAAAAGGTTTTTCCCATTTCATTTTTGAAGTCCTGACATTCCGTGAGGTACTAAATATACATAAGCTGATAAAACTATAGTTGCTACAGCTCCTATTATTTTACAATTTTTCACTCTTGAAAGTAAAAATCATAACTAAAGTTATAATAAATATTGCCACAGCTATTTTCATTACAGCATTTCCACTAAAATAACAAGCCATGTGGATCCATCTTCCTTTGGTTCACATACTGGTGCAATGTACTTAGGAACTAAAAATAATATTACTGATAAAATTAGAGCTAATTTTTCTAAAATGTTTTTCATTTAAAATCTTCCTTCCCTGTATCTAAAATTATTTCTAATCGTTTCCTCTACCTTACATTTTAATTTTTATATTAATAATAAAAATAAATGAGTTACCTTATAATTAATCATTTGAAATTTTCTTTGAGTAAATAACTAATAGTTTTTAATAAGATTACTGCGACGTCCTACTCTTTCACTTTATATAATAATAAAAATAAATGAGTTACGAATGTAGATTTTTAGATGAAAATCAAATAGAATGAGCCGAGTAATTGTCAGAGTGTCTGGAGCAAAGCGAGTTTCCGAAATTACAGCGAATTCTTGATTTTTCATCGTTAAAAATCTACTCAGTAACGAATTATTTTTATCATTTATTTATTTTTATTATTTATTTTTATTATGAGCTTTTTCTAGGTGCATCCATACTGCTTCTTTAAATTCTTTGTTAGAAACTGTTGCACCTGATACAGCATCAACTTCATTTGGATCTTGTACTTCTACTAACTTATCAGCATAAGTTGAAAAACCTTCAACAGCTATTTGAGCCTTTCTGTATTTTTCATCTCCTGCTTCTTTTTCCGTAGTCATCGCCTTTTAATATTTCCTTTTCCATCTCTGAACTCAGCAGTACAAGCTACTATTTTTCCATCTTGTATTGTAAGAACTACATCAGCTGTACTTGGGTGATCCTTGTCATCATTGTTAAAATGCCCTTGATATTCTCCATCATTAAAAGTCATCTTAGAAAAATCTTTTTTCCCACAAGCAGTTAATAAAGATAATGCTACTACCATTCCAACTAATAAATACTTTTTCATTTTGCCCTCCTATCTACTGTTATTAAAAATAAGATTAAATATGCAATAGAGAAAATACTATAAAATTTAGAATTTTTATTTTAAGTGAGATAAAAATAAGTGAAATTTGCATTCTTAATTATCTATACTAAATTTTCTTTGAGTAAATAACTAGAATTTTTAATAAGATTACTGCGACGTCCTATAAGTTGAAAAGAGCCTGTGGAGCTCTTGAAACATTATAAACTCAACAATAATCGCTATGAATAACTAAAAATTGAAAGTCTCTCAAAGAAAATTTTATAAAACTCTACTAACAATGAACTATTTTACTACGTATCAATCCAATTGGTAATAAGTTATTTTTCTATTTTTATTAAGATTGTTTTTCTTTCCAAGTGTTTTTGATCTATGTCATTTACAATTTTTCCATATTCTAATATTATTTTTCTCTCTGCCACATCTCCAACTTCCAAATCATGTGTTACAACAATAATTGTTAGAACTTCTTCATGAAGTTGTGTAAGTATATCTATAACAATTTTTCGTTTACTTCATCAAGGTTTCCTGTCGGTTCATCAGCAAGAATTATTTCAGGGCTATTTATCAAGGCTCTCGCTATACAAACTCTTTGTTGTTCCCCCTCCAGAAAGTTGACTAGGTAAATGTTTTGCTCTATCTTTTTAATCCAACTCTTTCAAGTGCTTGTAATGCTTCTTGTTCATCAGGAATACTATGATAGTATTGAGCAACCATTACATTTTTCAAGAGCAGTTAAATATGGAATCAAGTGGAATTGTTGGAATATTAATCCAATTTTTCTCTTCTTATTTTTGTCAAAAGAATTTTTGACTTTCTTTTTGTTATATCTTGTCCATCTAAAGATAACTTCTCCTACGCTTGGTTTATCCATACAACCTATAATATTCATCATAGTTGATTTACCTGAGGCTGATGAGCCCCATTATAGCAACCCATTCACCTTTTTCTTACTTGAAACTCACTTCTTTTAAAAGCATGCAAATCACCATATATTTTTAGAAACGTTTTTACTTCTAATAAAACTTCACGATTATCCATATTCTACTCTCCCTTTTTAATACCAATGCTGGCTCAATTTCCATTGCCTTTTTAACAGGATATAGACAAGCCAATGTTGTTATAATCATAGACACAATAATAGTTATAGAGCAAATAACCATTGAAATTCTATTGCCCTACCAAACACGCTTAAACTAACTTCTTGTGCAAAACACAAAACCTAATCCAACTCCTAAAAAGTCCTCCTATGAAACCAAGTGCTGAGCCTTCTCCTAAAAATTCCTTCTTAATTTCACTGTCATAGGCTCCAAGAGCTTTTTTAAGTCCCTATTTCTTTTCTTCTTTAGCAACAACTGCCATCATAGTTGTACTAACTGAAATCATAGTAAGTATTAAAACAACTATATTAACAAGTAAAACTAAAGCTTTGTGGTTTACCTAGAACTATATCTTGAGATTGAGTAACTCTCTTTATAGGTCTAGCTGTGATATTCTCATCAGCTGCTTTTAATGTAGTTGCTAAACTTTCTAATTGTTTTGAGTCAGCTTCTATTGAACATTCAATACTGTCTATCTTAGTGTCATCTTCTAAAATTTCATTTTAAAAGCTGATATAGGTAAAAAGATAAAAGATTCTTCTGCTCCACCTGTTGTGATTATTCCTTTAACTTTTAATTTTTAGAATAGAAATCAGAATTTAAGTCTTCTTACTTTCTTCTGCACTGTCAGACTGCTTAGAAGCAACAACCTTTGCTCCTGCTTTTGGTCCTTCAATAATAAAAAGTTTCTCCAATTTGCAGATTTAATTTCTTAGAAATTTCTTTACCCTATCATTACATTATTTTCATCATCATTTGTAGCCCATTCACCTTCAATATACCAGAATGGACTGTTCTTTTTAACTCCTATCATATCAGTACCTGTTAAAAACTATATGGTTGCTGATTGATTTTTAGTTGTTTCATATCTATATGGTGCCATCTCCCCAACTCTTTTGTGTTGACATCTCAGTTTTTACTTTTATCAAACTCTGTCTCCAGTTATCTTCTCATTTCCTGATGGTAACACAACGAAGTTTGCACCATAAGATCTAAATTCTTTTCCTAATTGTCTTGGAATATCATCATATATAGTTACAAGTCCTGACATTATTGTAGCCCCTATTGCCACAGCAAGTAAAGCAACTATCATTCTTGCTTTTCTTCTAATAAGAGAACTTACAAACCAATTTTATATACATTTGTTTCTTAGTCATTTCATCCTCCTATCTTCCATGTAATACTTCTGTTGGTTTTTTAAAAGTTAGTAAGTATCTGATTGCAGGGGATACTTCCTACTATTGTAACAACAAACACAAGTGCAATATCTATTAGTACAACTCATAACAGCTGGCTCTATATATGATGAAAAACTGTTTTTCCTATTATTTGAGTAAATCCTATACCTGCAAAGATATCCAAATATTCCACCTAAAAATTCCCGTTAAAAACTACCTCAGTTAATATAAGTAAAAATTATTCTTCTATTTGTTCCACCCTATTGCTTTTATAAGTCCAATTTCTTGACTTCTTTCAATAACAGAAGCTGTTATCAAGTTAGAAATTCCAGAGCTGAAGCAAATGAACTTAATATACAAATAAGTAGCATTAGAAGCTCTGTCTTATTCAAGATAGTTCCTTCTGACTCAGCAACCTGTCTATTAGGTTTTGCCACACTGTCAGTTAAAACTTCTTGTAATTGATAACTGATTGAGCTTACATAAGCAGTACAATACCAAGTTTCATATTCAGAAATTGTTAAACTATTTTGGATCTTGAGCTGCCTTTCTTGCCAAGTCGTTATCAGGAGTTGTTAAAGCAGAAACATCTATCATAGTGATTTTTCCTTCAAGTCCAAATAAATCTTGAGTAGTCTTTAAAGCAGTATAGATTGCCTCATCATCATTTCCACCTGAATTTATTATTCCTCTTATAGTAAGTTTCTTAGTTTCATTTGTTCCTTTTACTTCTATTGTATCTCCAACTTTTAAATTGTTTTTTCCAGCTATAAGGGCTACCTACCATAACTCCATCTAAGTCATCATCATTTAGCCATTCACCTTTTACTTCCCACCAAGTTTTAAGTTCTTTATACCGCATCAGTTTCTTCACCTGTTGGCATAACTAAATGTTTTTCAAACCAAGTTCCATAGATTTTAACCTTTATCAGATACTCCTTTTATTTCTCCTGTTCTTTCTAAATATGGAGCAAAGTCAAGTATTGCAAAGCCCCAGAATATTTGTTTTATTTTTGGAATTTCAGATTCCAATAAAAATTTATTAGAAAACTCGTTTCTCCACTTATACCATATAAATCATCAAGTATAGACATCATCTTTATGCATTACTGTGATATTAGCACCATAAGTTTTAATTCTTTATTTACCTTATCTCCAACTCCTAGCATAACATTCATCATAGCTGTTGCGAGCGATACTCCTAATGCAACTGTAAATGCTATCATAAGCATTTTACTTCTCTGTTCAAATAATGTTCCTTTTACCATTCTCCAAAACATAATCACCACTGGAAAACGATCTTTTTCTTTTTCTAAAAAGTCGCTTTGTCTAGTATATACTTTTCTCTTAGCTCATAATTTCCTTATTCCGATAGGTGAGCTGGATTACATCCACCTTTGAAACCGATTGTTGATTCTGTCAGTCACAACATCTGCAACGTTTGCAGATTTTCAACTTCATCATTGCTTTCATAATATCCTGCAAGTCCACAGATATCGCACGTCGTGGACGTGTTCCCATTCCAGTAGCTTCCACCTTTGTGGTCTTAACACATCCTGAGATTCTTATTTATTCTCCATCAGTTGCTGTATATGAGACATCTGTGATGTCCGTCCATCTTCAACATCCGTTAAAATGAATACCGCTATCATTTCCTTCCTCTTGATATGGTTGAGGCGAGTTAAAAGCAACAGGTTTCAAGGCATGATGACCATGCGAAGCTACTGTTATTGCGAACACGAACAATATTGAGAAGAAAGCTAGGCGGCTTCTAAAATGCTAATGTTATTATCTTTTTAATCTCTCGCTTCCAATCTACAGAGTAGCATTATTTTGGGCCATGTTCCAACCACCTTTCACTATCTTTAAATAGTCGGAAAGAGAAAATACAAGCTACTATTGCAAATAGTATTAAAATGTTATATAGGTAGGTACTTTTATCTTCGGGCATCATATTACATTACAAACGATATTACTTCTTGACTTTAAAATCTTAATCCTCGCAAGAGCTGTTACCCCTCTTAAGAAGAAAGTCTATATCATAAAACGAAAACCGCTAAGGCAAAACACTTTAGCTGACTATGGTTTTAAACGAAAATATACTTTTGAAGCCGATAGAGCAATTAAGAATATTGTTAGTAGTCCCACAGATCCTCCCAATCTAAGCACAGATCCTGTGTCCCATAGCTTTCACCAAAAGGCAACAAACTCTTTTGTCATAGCATGTAAACACGAGGACGATTGTAAATCCTACCAAACTGCTGTTGTTGAGAAAGATTAAACTGCAAGAAGCTGAGGCTGGCACACAAAGTGTTTTATCATTCTCACACACTTTCTAAATGTCTCTATGATTTTGTAGAACTAAGGCTACAAGCTATAAAGTTTAAACATTCCTCACAAGGTGCCATACCGATTATATTGTAATGATATTTTAACCATTTTTCTGTGGGTAGAACTGCTTAAATACAGTCATCGTTACAGAACAAGCAAGCCCTACTAATGAAACTAAGCCTCACAACTATATTTTGTAAAGTTGAGATGCTTCATATTTTGCACTAATAGTGCTGTGATATTGTTTCTAAAAGAAATGCAAAAATCGCTAGATAATTTGTAGATCTGTAGTACGTTCTGGGTGACATTCCTCCTGTGTTTAATTTGCAAGGCTATATTTACTTTTATAGTCTTCACTAAAAATATCTCATCTTATATCATACTCAATTATTAAACATTTTCAAGTAAATTATTTTGTTTTTAACTTAGAAAGCATTTTGAGACAGAATATATTTGAAGAAAGATGTGAAAAAGTCTCAACATTTTTCAAATTCTTACTTGACATTAAATATCTGTATGATAGTAAGGCATAAAATAAACGCAATAAAGAGGAGGGCATAAAAATTCTAAGAAAGACACTCTCTAAAAGCCAGAATACGAGAAGATCTCACCAAGGCAATCAACCGTGCAATAGTTTGAAGAATCCCAGGAAAATGGAGCTCCTCAAAGACAACATTAGCTTGTTTAGAATGAGATTAGTAGCGATCCCAAGTTTTGTGAAACAGCTGAATAGTAGACTCCTCAGTAAATTGGTCAGATAGAAATCATCAATTTATGAGAGTTTTTGCAAAAATTAAAAATCTTAATTAAATTTGAAGTCTTAAGAATCGCCCATACTACTTAGATTTTAAAAAATTCTTCCAAGTCTCACATCTTCGTATCTGTCGATGGAACAAAAAGAAATATCTTACTTTTGCAATTTCATAGACAGCTGATTAGTGTGTGACAGCAAACTGATCTCTCTTCTTGATTTATTTTGAATAAATCCAGTATCTGCAATTTGAACTGTTAAACCAGCGCAAGAGTTCACAGCTGCTTAATTTGTAGTGACACTGCTCCTGTCACAAACCTGGTTGCTGGTCCCAGGAAACCAGGATATCATAACTAATTCCAAAACCTACTTTACAAGAGTTTCAATTTTTTCTTTTCCTTTAAATTTTCCATTAAAGGCAAGAGGTTCTGTAAAATTTCTATTTTTAAATCTGGATTTAATGACCAGGGATCTTGAAAATTGCCTGAATATCTCTAGAACTCTCTGAGGGGGCTTTCCTTCAAACAAGACAGTCCCTGTTGTTGGTCTCAGAATTGGGTGTGCAGATTTTCCCATAGCTGATTCCCCAGCACCACTTTTACCTACATTCCAGACCTTCTTCCACAGAAAGAATTATTTAGCTTTATATATTCTTTAGCTAATCTTCTGCGAAAGCGTTATCATTACTATTGTGTTCTCCTCCAAACATCTTTAAAAGTTGAAATAATTGTCAGGTGACGATCTCACTGACACCCCTCCATGACACATCACATGTCTGTTGTGTACCAGTAGATAATCATGGAAGTTGTAACAATATTTTAAATTTTTCACAATTCTTAAAAATTGAAGTCATTTTTTGTCTTCTAGCATCAAAGGAAGAAAGCATTTCATCTGCACTAAAAAACTAGCTCACCCATCAAAGCTCCATGCACAATACCTCTACAGCCTTCCACCACTTCTAATTCATAAGGTATTTACTCAAAATTGGCTTTACTCCAAAACCAACAGTCTCTAGTAAGCTGTTTTCTTCCAGTTTTCTCTGTGTCCAGAAATATAAGATGCTCAATTGTTTTCCTGTCTCATGCTTTGTTGTATTTATGAAGCAAAAGTACTTGAAAATAGTCTGGCTTTGGAACAATCTCGAAAAAAGTTTTTGAGGCGCTGAGCTGCTAAAGAAGCATACTTAAAATATATTTTGTAAAAATAGTTTCTACACTTGTCTCCTGTTAATCCTATTACTTCTCCTTTTTATTTAGTAAAACATTTGCATTTTCTTTTCACGAATTTAAGATTTAGATTTTTTATTCCTTGTAGTATTCCATTAATTTTTCTGATATTTTCTTGAATTTGATTTATCTTATAGATCATAAATAAAATCATAAGTCCCAGATTTAAACCAGAAACAGATTGTGATTCATTTAACATATATTTCCTAAAGTAGGAGGGTGGAGGCTGTATTCCAAAACAGTAATATCCCAAACTGTCATAGAGCTGTAGACACCCGCAAAATTTGTCGAGTTGGCCAGAATTGAAGCATAAGATTAGGGAGCAACATGTCCTCATCTCCAGCATGTAAATCGAAGTGACCTTTTGCTATTTGATATAGTTTTCTACTAACTTCCAAATAAGAGTGCTCTTGGTGGCCAGAGTACAAAAGCAAACAATAGAATGAAACCAGTCATTATTTAGAAGCAAGAATAGAATTCCTAAAGTAATTAAACATTGATTGAGGTAAATATTCTGAATAAAGAGAAAAAGTCTCATCAATATAGCCACCAAAATATCCCAACTGCAATCCATTATACTCCAACAATGGCTGCTAATAAATGGTGTGTTCAAAGTGTGAAAATGCGAGCCCTAGTAATAGATGAATAAAAAACATCTCTCTCCTTAAATTATCCACCCTAAAATATGTTGAAACTAGGGTTTAATAAAGTAAGTTTTCTGAAATCTTATATGGAGTCTTGGATGTTAAAGAAACATAGAATAGAATCGTCAGAATAATATAAAATATTGCCATTTTCAGCTATTGCCTCCATCGTATTTGGATTCTTGATTCAGCGTAAGAATAGAAGCGTCGGCTGTGTCCTGTCCACGGTGTTGATGCATAAAAAATCGAATTCGTAGAAGAATATCTCTCAATAAAAACAGAGATTGCAAAGAAGTCTTCCAATCGGGAGAGTAAATTTGTTCCATGAGTTAGCAATTGTAATTAATTCCTAATAGTAGCATTCCTGTTAAAGGAATAATTGCAAAAAAGCATTTCGAAATATGTAAAATTTAAATAAATTTTTTTCATCGTATTAGAATAGAGATATTAATGGGATCTTCTCTTAACCTTTATAGCAATTTGAAGAAATGCATTTTATCCAACCTATTTAGGAATTAAAGTCAACTATACATGGAAGTATTAATGACTGCCAAGAGTTATTGTGTCCTGTTGGCGTCCATTAAGATGATTCCAAATAGGTACAGACAACATAATTCCTAACCAAAAAGAAGGCATAGAAACAAGAAACTAAAAGGCTAGATTCTCTATCTTTAATTTTACCTAGTAATGTGTAAAACGATAAAGGTATAGATACCAAGAAAAATGTTGAATAGAGTTAAAAGCACCTTTAAGTGTTGGCAAGCCTTTCAAAATTAGTTTAAACACAGGCTTCCTTTGTATTTGAAAGAATCCTAAATCACCCTTGAAAACCCCACGTGCTTGCACCCACTAGCCCTTGTTCCAAAGTCAGAGGCTTGAACTGCACTGTTCTTGGGATCTCTGTTTAGTCCCAGAAGGATCCCAGAACAAATCTGTAGTGCAAAAGTAGGCCCAGCTTAAAATATTTGAAAGTACTGTAACTTTATATAATGGTAATTTCTCTATTTTTTAAAGTATAGTTTTGCAAATTAAAATATGGTAGTTTTGATAGAATTCAAACTTTTCTAATCCTTTTTCTGTTGCAATTATAGTATTTGATTCAGTACAGGAAAATAGCTTGTTCCTTCAGTCATGGTGTCCTTTCTTGAGCTTTCTCCTTATAATTTTCTACTTGTTTGTCGCTCAGAAGTTCTTAGCTTCTTCTAGTTGTACATCGTATCTTGCATTATTGCAAATTTGTAAAGTTGCTAGTATGGGCAAGTAGAAGTATATCTTCTTCAAATAGTATCAGCTCCAGCTTTTCCAGTTAAACTGCTGTCTCATTTCTATATTTTCATTAGTATACACACTGAAAGCCAAGCTGCCCATTCAATTATTTCAAAATCAATCAATTCCTACCCCTTTAATTGTTCTTAATAGATTGAGTAGTATCTAGCTAAACTAGAGCTATTTGAACTTTTTAAAGTAAACCTTATAGTAGTCAGCTTTTTCTTCTAAAATTTTGTTTTGCTTTTGAGTGATCTGCTTTTTCTTCAGGAGCGGTCGGAAGGTACTTGAGTACAACAGGACTCCATATTTAGTATAAATAGGAGTTCCTTTTGCTCATTCATATATTTAGTTATCTTATTTTTATCAATTGCAAGATTAATTTAAGCGTACTAATATCATCGTGTTTTTCCTTAGGGTTGTTAAAATTAAACAGATTTGAAGGTGAATCACATTCTGAGCATTTAGCTCAATTCTAGACCCTTTTTGAACCAATACCCGATAAGTTAAGGAATTTATTCTACCAGATAACAATTTGCAAAATTTGTTTCTTCTGAATTAATTAAGAAGATTAACTACATTTCATGCTCAGTATGCTCATATTTTACTTGGGAACTAATTTTGGTCTCTTTGATATTCACCAATTTTATATGGTCCTGTTCCTATTGCAGTATCATTTAAATGATCTTATTTTCACTGTCCAGTAGCTTCTTTCTTTCATATAGTAAAATAAACTAGAGTCAGGCTCAGACAGATGAATTACAATGTGAATCATCTATCATTTGCTTTTTTTCAGAGCCTTTCAAATAGAGCTCTGTTGGAGGCTCTTAACTCTCTCCCTAATATAGTATAATCAATGAAATTCATGTCCCACATCCATCTAATAGAATTTCATCTCTTCTAATTGTAAATGCATATGTCTTAACACATATCTTCTGAAACTTCTTTACATAGACTCTGCTAAGGTAGGAATAACTTCTGTTCCACTGTCTTGGCACAACTAACCTTCAAACACATTTTAAAAAGAATTTGATCAGAATTACTAGAAATGTCAAACAACTTGATAAGGATTTAAACATTGGTAATCATAAAGAAAACTGTTCAATGTTTCCTTCTTTGCTCTTTTTGACAAGCAAGAAAACAAAAGTTAATAAAATTGATAATAATATTTTTCCAAAAATAATTTTTCATAGTATTTTGCCCTTTCTTAATATTTTAACCTTTTAGAATAGCAATTCTTTTCTGCAAAAATCAAATTTCAGAGTATTTGTCCCATGTCCTTATTAAAACTGCAATTCTTCCTTGCACTCCAAGATTGTGCAGCAGTTCAAAAATTTTCAAATTATTTAAAATGCAATTTCATTGCCCTTAGTCATATTTATATCTTCCTTGAATTTTACATTATAATACTTTTCATCATACTGTTATCCTGTTTCAAGACTTTTGATTTGCATATTCTTTTTGATAATGTTAGTATATAGAAATTGTTTCTGAATCTTTGACTTATTAATAGCACTCTATTAAGAAATTTTCTTTCTTGAAATAGCTTTTTCTTTAATCTTCATCTATACAGCATTCAGCGTCTTCATATATCTTTCTTCAACCCTAGTTTATACATTGGCTCTTCTAATTTTCCTCTTTCTCTATTTCTTTTCTTTTATCTATTATTATCAGCTGTATATTCTCTTGGCTCTTTTCATAAGAATTTTGTTTTATTTTTAAATAACTTTCCTCTACAATCTATTTCTTTCCAAAATGAATAAGTCTTTTATTTGTTTCTATAGCATTCATCGACTGGAAATATATAAGTTAATAAATCTCTTGAGCTGTCCCTCTGCCATGATGATTTAAAGTAAGTTTTGTTAATATCTAGAAATATTTTTGAGAATAACAAATGCTCTTGTATTATTTCATTGCTTATAGTAATATATAATTTTCTCTTTGTTATCACAGGACATTGTAGAAAAGAGAATTAAATATACAGTAAATGCAGCTGAAATAGGATTTAAAAACATCATTGCTGAAATTCAAAATCAAAAGAAGAAGATGTTGTGGCCATAAGAAAGATAAGAAGCTAAACTTGATAAACTTTTTATAAGTTTCTTATAGCTTTATCACTATAATCTCATCATCGTCTTTGTAATCATCTAGTATGCCTTTGTACCTCCAAGTATCAGTGCTCATTATATTATTGAAAAATCAATCATTTCTCTATAAGGTTTACTCATATAATGATGTACAAGCTACTATGAGTTAAAGCTAGCACCCTTATTAATAGGAGACATAAAGCGACATGGTAGGGTCTGTAAAGTAGGTCATCTTTGGCTAGCTTTTGCATTATTCTCACTTATAGGTAAAAATCTGATACAAAGACATTCTTCGAGTATACTAGCCATTATAGATCTACACAGTAGAAAAATAATCATCACATCGAGTACGTTTTAACGAGATAGTGTGTTCAAGAATCTTCGCTGCAATGCACGAAACTCGGTTGCACTCAAAACACTCCTGCATTTGCTCGGCTCATTCTATTTGATATCTAAAATTTCCATTGCACTGTTTATTTCGTTACATTTCAATTTTATAGTGTATGCCTATAGCTTTATTGCAGCTTTCTGGTGCAAGCCTCAATCATTTTACGAATGTCTCTTCAGAGCTTTGCTTAGGATCTCAGACTGTTCAAAGAATCTAGAAATGAAGTAATACTTGGAAAGAGCTTTTGCTTTTATTTACTCATGTTAAAGTATAGTGTATGTTGTTTCCATTTGCACCATGCATCCTCCAAATTCTACGCCCACTTTCAACAATAACTAGGTCATCACTATAGAATTCATCACTTGTTGCGCATATCGTCCAGCCTTTATTTTTATATTTTCTTCAGCTGTGGTGAAAACCTTAGAAGAATAGTAAATCGTTTAGCTTTGTAGGAGCAAAAAGAAGCTCCTTTGGAACCTTCTTATTATTTATATTTGAATCTCGTCGATGAAGATTAGAAAGTACAACTATATCACGAATTCTTTTATATCTTCTTTGATAAGAGCTCGTTGAACTTCAACTCTTATGAGAGAGTTTTAACTCCATAATTCCTTTCATGGGTTCAGTTATGTGGGTGACATAGAAGGAATACTCTACTGTTCCTGAACAGAGTTCTTTTCTTTATAAAAGTCTTCAGAACCTAACATTCTAGTGATTCAGTAAACTGCATTTTAGAAAGTTTTCTGCTATCCATTTTGCTCTTAGATTTGGCCTGCAGTAATAAGGTATCTGTTATCACCATTTTTTGCTGCTATATACACTATTATCATAATTCTAAGTATCTATTTTGGATACCATTCACTAGCCCTTTTAATATTTTATCCATAATCTTTTTCAGATACCCTTATCTTCAGCATTTGAAGCATAAAACCTAATTCTATTAGCATAGGTACAGAAAGTCTAATTCTGTTAGATCATCTTCATATATAAGTGTTCTGATTACTCCTTGTTGTTTAATATATTCTTCTAACAATATTTTTTGAAAATTTTCACTTTCTTTGAACTTTGTTGTGTATTTAGTTTTAGGTGATGAAGCTAGAAACACTTCAGTGCACCAGCAGCGTTTTATTTTCACTTTACCATCGGTACGTAATCTTAGTAAACATCTGCTTTGTTGTCATTAGCAAATATAGCTCTTCTTTTGTTATTATATCCACACTTTTTGTTCTAGTCATTATGTCTCTTTGTAACTTTCAAGCTTTCTAAGCTGCTTTTAATTTTAAAGCTATTTCAATATACAGCTCAGATTCGTATTTCTTTCTGTAACAACCCCCAGTTCCGTTGTAACTTTGCTTTTTCTTTACTTTAGTAATTTCTGGAGCAGGGCTTCTTTTGTTTGATGTCCAGGTCTGGGGCAATAATAACATATTTTTTCTTTGATAAAACTGTTACAGAAAAAAAAGTATAAATAAAATTACAAAAATTTTTCATAATATTTCCGTGAAGTCTAATTTTTGTTAGACTTATTTAATATCAATTATTTTCGATTATTTTCTTCAGTTTCGTATAGTCACGAACACTTTCTCCATGTTTACTTTAAAAGCTTTACTAACAGGACTCAGTGTTCCACATTAACAATATCTGCCTTTAGTAGTCAAAAATTGCTCCAGCAACATAGTCTCACTCTTCTTGAGTCTTTCAATCATCTAGCTGACTTTCATTCACATTAACCATTTTATCTTCCTCATAGGCTTTTGCACAAACTACGCACCTTCAAATTTAGAAGGCTTCTAGAAAAACTTATACTCCACATTACTATTATTCTATTGTCATATGATTACAGCTCTCTGTTATTATTTAATATTCCTTTACGTGAGGATACTATCATTGTGAAATAATTCTCAACCTTTTATTTTTATTTCTTTCAGTCATTTTTAGAACTTTCTTTGTTTTTATTTTGATAAACTTTCGGAAAACAAAAGAAAAATATCTTGACTTTTTAAAACAATATATTAGTCAAAAGTATTTAGAATTAAAAATTTTGTAGGAGGACAGTGTTATGTTACATTATTTACAAGTTGGGGACCAATACTATGGGTATTAACTCATTATTATCTCATAGCTGCTTTTGTTGTTATATTTGGAGTTAGCATACATCTCAGGGAATGTAGCAGGTTGTATGAAATACTTTTAAAGAGGAAATCCTTTCTTAGTAGTTTCAATCATCTGCGCTGAAGCTAGAAATCTTGTAGCAGCTTCTAAAAGAGCTGTGTGGCGCTTCTGCCGTAAAGTTGTTCTTTTAGAAAAAGCTGAAAAGGAATGGAAGTTCAAGATTATGAATTTATTTTAAAAGAAATCACTATTCAAGAAACTTCTCCTTATGAAAAAGTAGATTAAATCTTTTATCAAGTATTATCAGTATTTCACCTAGCTATGTTAGGTCTGATTAGGAACAGCGGTATAAAGGATTAAAGCTCTCTTGGGCACATCTCAGCATGAGCAGGAGATGCTGCCATAGTTGGCGATGGTATCGCTGAAGCTCTTTAACAACCGCTGCAGGATCCTTATGATAAGCTATTCCAGTTAATCGTGGTCTCATAACTATTTAAATAGAAGATTAGAAAAGATGGAAATGAAATAGACGATATCGTCGCTAAACACAATATATATTAGAGATAAAAATGAGTTAAAGGTACAGGCAGTAGAGAATCGGCTAAATTAGATTTGACTCCTCTTATAGATGTTGTATTTCTTTTAATTATATTCTTCATGGTAACAACAACATTTAATAACTTTGGTTCAGTGACAAATAGATTTTACCTAGCTCTACTATACAACAAAACTGACAAAACTAGTATGAAATTATATGTATAAAGATGAAACTATCATATCTCGAAGATGGAAAAATCACTCAAATTCAATTTTCAGAAATAGATTCTTGCTTAAAAACTGCTATGAAGCTACTGTTTCCAGCAGATAAAAATTTGAAATATCAAGTGATTATGACGTTATAACTAAGATAAAAAGAAAATGGTGTGGATAATTTAGGATTAAGTTTCTACGAATAGGGGGTACTATGAAAAATATGTTCTATATCCCTTATAGTGCATTTATATATTATTTCTTTTTGCTACCATTAAAACAGATGAAGTAGAAAAAGAAAAATTAGTTAAAACGAAGTTGTCTCCATTGCTTTTGCTTTGTGAAACAAACTTCGATAATCCTGGTTAAAACCTTGATACTCCAAGAAAGAGAAAACCTAAAGAAGAAAAAGCCTAAAGTGAACCCTAAAATTGAGAAAAAGTAGAAGAAAAAGAAAGTTGAGGAGAAAAAGCCTGTTGAAAAACCTATTGAAAAAGAAGGCTGAAAAACAGAGAGAAGAAAATAGAAAGTAATATTCCAAGTAATGAACCAAGTCATTCAGATACTTCTTCTAAACTAGTTCAGAAAGTTCTAGTACAAGTTCTTCTGATAAGTCAGGGCAATCATCATAGTAGTGATGGTGGCTCTCCTAATGGAAACTCTTCAGGTGAGGACTTAGGTCCAAACTTCATTGTAGATGGAGATGGAACTAATATAGCTCCTTACTTCTGAAGGAATAAACTATCAACAATTAATGAGGTAGAACCTGATTATCCTTTTCCTGCTGAATCTATAGGATATTCAAAGAAGGTACAAGTAACGGTAAAAATTCTTGGTAGGATTAAAGGGTAATGCTGAAAAGGCTGAAAATAATAAAATCTCATAAAGATTTAGGCTTGATGCAGAAGTTATGAAAGCGATTAAGAAATGGAGATTTAAACTATATTCCATAAGAGATATAAAAGTTTATTTGTACAAAAACATTTGTATTTTGGAATATAATAAAAATAAGCTATTGCAAAATATTAAAAAGTAAAAATAGTTCGTTACTGAGTAACTTACTATTTTACTTTTTGAATTGAAATTTATTCGCAATAGCTTATTTTTATCTCTGCTAAATCATTTAAATATTGTATGTTTATACTCTGTTTTATCAATAAATGAATTCAATACTCTTAATTCATCAGAAGTAGCTTTTTTTCTCAGTTTTTCTTTTATGTCTCTAACTTCTGTTCTAAAAGCTTTTCAAACTTACTTTAATATAGCTCTTCTATCTCTTTCACTATTGGATTTTCTAGCATTCTGTAATATTCATTACTTAGCTAATATACTTTTTTGATTTAAACTTGATTCCACTTCATTAAATGGTACACTTGTATTAGTACAAGCATTTATTAATAAAATTGCAATAAACATTAAAATATCTTTTTCATTATTACATCCTCTTTTTCCTTTTCATTACCAAGATTGAATTTCTAGTTTTTTATCTCTTATCATAAGTTCATTAACTGCTTCAGCTGCATTTTTATTTTCAAATAAAACAGCATCTCACTTGCTCTATTATAGGGATTTTCTATTATATTTTTCTAGCAGCCATCAAAGCAGACTTAGCACTATAAAGTCACCTCTCAACAACTATATTAACTTCTTTATAGCCTGTCCAATGTTTTACCTTGCCTAGTAAAAATACCTGCTCTTTCTATTTCTACTGTGCACACTAGCACAAGTTACCTATTAAGTCTCCTAAAACCTGTTAAACCATAGAAAGTGAGATTGTTCTCCACCCATTGCAACACCTAAAGAAGCAATTTCCTTTATTCCACGAGTTATAAGGGCAGCTTTGTATTATCTCCATAGTTTAGCCCATCAGCTATTCCAGCAGCTAGAGCACAACATTTTTAAAGCTCTCCTACTTTCCACTCCAAGCATATCAGGACTTGTATATACTCTGAAAGCTGGATTCATAAAGATGTTTTGCAAATATAATGTAAGTTCCTTTATTATGAGCTGATACATCACAAGATAGTTGGTATACTCCTTACCTACTTCTTCAGCATGGCTTGGACCTGATAACACCGCAACTTGTGGATTTTTACCTTTCAATTCTTCTTCTATAATATCTGCTCATAGTTGCTAAAAGTATCTTCTTCAGTCCTTTTTGCAACATTGATTATAATTTGATTATCTTTTAACAAACATTCTAAAGATTTTGAAACAGATCTTACTGCTCTTGAAGGAACAGCTAGGACTAAAATATCTTGTCTGTTACAGCTTCTTTTAAATCATCATCAGTCACTACTATATCCCCAGGAAGTAATATATTAGCTAATTTAGCTTTATTTTCTCTGAGTTATTTTTAATTCTTCAGCTTCCTTTTTATCAAAAGATCAAAAGAAACCTGTTAACTCGTGTCCATTTTTATGTAATAGAATAGTCAGGGCTATCTCAGCCACCTGAACTCAATAACTGATATTTTTGCTATTTTAACACCTCTCTGTTATACATAATAATTTTCAATTTCTAATTTTTATGCCTTTTTAATGCCTCAATTATCATCGTACTTGATGTATTATTCTTTGAAAACAAAAATTATCTTTTTACAGAAAAATTTATTTTCGTCCAAGGTCTTTATTATCTCAATTAATCTATGAGTTCTAGTATGAAATACAAAGTCCCTATAGGCTTTAAGAGTCTTTTAGCATTTTGAATGAACTCATCTAAATTCAATTTTATCTCATGTCTTGACAATGCTCTGATGCTCATTCTCATTTATCTTTTTCCATTATCCTCCATATATGGTGGATTAGAAATTACAACATCGAAATAATTGGCATTCTTGTATTCCTTAATATCTAAACAAGTAAAATTAATATCTATCTCATTTAGTTCTAAAAGCCTTATTAGCTCTTTCAATATTTTCTTCTTGTATATCAATTCCAACAATTTCTTCTATCATATCATTATCAGATAGAAGTATAGGAAGTATTCCATTCTCTGTACCTATATCCAATAGCTTTATATTTCTTTTAGATAAAGACTTTTAAATAGTTAAAAAGCAATATAGTATCTTTCAGTGTATTTATATCCACCTTTTTCTGAATAATTTTTGTACTTCTTATCTAATTCTTCTATAACTTCATCATCTTTTTAGCATATTATTCTTTCTCTAAAATTTTATTTTTCAATTTCTTCTTTTTGTTTTCATATTTTTAAGATACTAGCTTCTTTTCTATTGAATTTTATATCATCTATAGAAAATCTTGATATTCCCTTTATCTTTAACATCTACATATAGGAAATTATTTAGTGGACTTATACTAACAACCTTACCTTTCACCCTATTTCAGTTTTTTACTGATTGGTTTACTGCGAGGAAGTTTTTAAGTGCTTCTTCATACTGGCTGTATTCGTAGTTTTATACAACATAGTAATCTTCCACATACACCTGATATTTTAGTAGGATTTATTACAAGTCCTTGGTCTTGCCATTTTAACTGAAACAGAGTCAAACTTATTAATAAAAAGTTTTACAACATAATTCTTTTTCCACAAGGACCAATATTTCCTAAAATTCTAGCCTCTCATCTCTTACACCAATTTGTCTCAATTCTATTCTTGTTTTAAAACATCACTGCTAAGTCTTTTTACAAGTTCTCTAAAATCTATTCTTCCATTGGCTGTAAAATAGAATATCAATTTTGATTTATCGAAAAGTATATTCACAAGTGATTAACTTCATTTCAAGTTGATGTTTTCTAATCCTTACAAGCTATAAAAGGCTTCATCTGCTTCTTTTCTTTGCTTGTTATAGATTTCCAATTTCTTTTTCACTTGCTAATTTTAAAACTGGTTTTATAGGTAAAAACTAAGTCTTTTTTCCTTCATTGGTAAGGGACTGTTAGAAGCTATACCTAACTCAGTTCCTCTTATAGTTTCAACGATAACCTTGTCATGTATGTTTCATCACCTAATACTTCAAAAATAGTATCTCTTTTTGTTGTTTCAAAAGTTACTATTAAAACCTTGTGGATTCTCTCTGGATCCATGCTTACTATCTGTGTATTTTCATCTATAATATTATTTTTCCATATTCTCTCCTAATCTATATTAATCCTTCTTCTAAAAACTAAAGTAGGAATCTCTTGTTATTATTATATGCTCTAACAACAAAGCACCAAAATTTTTAAGTCCTTTTTGCTATCTCATTTTGTTATATCTATATCACACTTTGAAGGACAAGTATTTCCTGAAGGGTGATTATGAGCTATAATTATTGACTTAGCATTTTCCATTATTACCCTTTTTATATATTTCTCTTGGATAAATTGAGCTTCTATCTAAAGTTCCTGATGAACTTTTCTTCAAAAAGCTATTACTTCATTTGAGCTTGAAAGATAGATAACATAGAATTTTTCTACATCTTCATATCCTATTTTATTTCTTAAAAACTTAATAAAACTCTCTTTATCAGTTATTTTATTTTTATCATCTTTAATTAATTTTTTGATTTTTAATTCATCTTTATATATTCTTGCTGGCAAAGCTCCTATCATTTTTAGGAATGTTATAGCCACATCTCCTAAAACCATTGATAGTTTTTAACTCTAGAGTATCTGCTTTAAGTACATTGGCTAAAGTTTTAAATATCAGTTCCTTAGCTATAGCTTTAGTGTCTTTTCTTGGAATAACATAGAAAAAGCAATAACTCTAAAAACCTCATAATCTTCTAAACCATTAAATCCATTTTTCAAGAAATTTCTTTCTAACTCTTTCTCTGTGTCCTTTTGCATTATTCTTAGTTTTTCTTCTTCTGCCATAGTTAGCTCCTATTAAAAATAATTCATATACTTCTTCTGGACTCTTCATAGTATTAATCATTTCTATTGCACAAGCAATTATAGGATAGGCAAGAACAGCTCCTGTTCCTTCACCTAGTCTCATATTCATATTTAAAAAGTTTTTCCTTTAAATAGTCTAAGATAATATTTACTCCTGGTTCTTCACTCTTATGAGTAAATAATAAATAATCTTGAATATTTTTATTTAACTTACAAGCTAATAGTGCTGCAACAGATGATATAAAAGCCGTCAACAAGCATAAGCTTTTTGTTAAGAGCTGCCCCCTATATACATTCCAAGCATACAAGCTAAGTCAAAACCTCAACTGCAGCCATCATTTCAATAGGATTCATATCAAAAGTTCCATATCTTTCACAAGCTTCCACTATTATCTTTTTGCTTAAGCCTTCATCAGATAGCCTCCCACTCTTCCCCACAACTACATCTATATTTTCTCTTGTTACAGAGTATAGAAGAGCTGAACTTGTAGTAGTATTAGCTATACCCATTTCTCCATTTGAAAAATATCATAGTCTTGAGCTCTTTCATTTATTAAATCTATACCTGTAAAAATAGCTTGTAGACATTCTTCCATAGACATAGCTTTTTCTTTGTAAAAATTATTTGTACCTCTTTTTAACTTTTCTATGAATTAAATTAGGGATATCCTCTTTTTATGTCGTTCTTCATTCCTATATCAACAACATTTAAGTCTACACCTAAAAGTCTTTGTAAATATACCTATACAAGCTATATTATTTAACATAGCCTCAGAAACTATTGGAGTATATTCAATAGGACAAGATGATACTCCTTCTTCTATAACTCCATTATCTGCTGAAACAAGTATATGACATTTTTCTATCTAATTGCTTTATAGGATAACCATAGATAGAGGCAACTTTTTACAAATTTCTTCTAAAACTCCTAGCAATCCCTTAGGTTTCATTTTTCTATCAGAGCTCAGTTTGAGCTGCTTTAATTAGCTGAACTATCTACAGGCTCTATTTTATTGATTAAATCAAATAAAAATTTATATCTTTCATTTTTACCAACTCTCTAATATAATTTAGTAAGATAACTGAAATTAAAAATCTCCTTCAAAAGATTACAATAGAGCAATTATCTACTTTAAATTTCCAATAGGTATCTAAAGTCCCTGAAACAAAATAACTGATTATACAGTTTATTATCCCCCAATGAGAAATAATAAGGTTGTCTTTTTGTATAATCTAAAGTTTCTAAAACGAAACAGCTCTTTTGATATAGTTCTTCGAGACTTTCTCCTGTTATATAATTCAAAACTTTTTCCAATTCTTTTCCATTTCTTTTTACTTCATTTGGATATTGTTCAGAAATTTCTTTTAAATGTTAAACCTTCAAAAAAATTCAAAATTTATTTCTTCTAACCTACTATCATAGATTATTTCTTTTATCCAAATAATTACAAATTTCTGCTGTTTTCTTTTAGTTCTTTCCAAAGGACTAGAATAGATACAATCATAAGTTATATTTGAAAGTTTTTCCTTTGCCATATAGAGCGTTCTATCTCCCAAGTCATTTAAAAGTGGATTTAACTTCTCCAAAATATAGATTTTGAGCATTCATTTCTGTCTCGCCCATGTCTTATTAAAATTAATTTTCTCCATATTATTTCTCTTATAAGAAGAAAGTAGGTACAACTATAATTAAGAATAGATATACAAGGCTTGATATTTCAAGTAAAAGCACCTAAAAGTATCTCCTGTTATTCCACCTATTTTTCTTTCTATCAATTTAGAGAAAGAAAAAAAGCAAATAGTCCTAGTATTGCAAATTATAAGTAAATTAATTCCTAATCTTGTCATAACAAAATCTAAAGGTAATTCAAGTGATAAACTACTGTTATCATATAGAATAACATAGCACTACTATATACTACAGTTATCAATGATGCAATAATAACTCCACTAGCTTTTTTGTATTATCAACAAAAGTTTTTACCCATTCCACTTCCTCTAGCATAAGGAGCTGAAGCACAACTGATAACACTACAAAGTCTTGCTACAACTGGATGAAAGTTAATACAGCAAAAACTGTTTCTCCTTGATCTTCCATCAATAAAGAATATAGTAATACAAACTTTATTAAGAAATATAGGATTAATGCTAAAGCACCATTACCCTAATCTTGAATCTTTCATTATTTCAAGCATTTTATGTTTTACTTCTATAACTAAAGATTCCATCAACAAAGTATCTGCTAAACCATCAAGATGTAGAGCTCCTGTTGAGATTAAATCTGTTAAAATTACTACCAATATGATTATTGGTAGCCGAAAAAGATAAATTGCTTAAGACATAAGAAAACACTATAGAAAAGAATAATAGAATAAAAACCTATTACTACTCCTACAAGTGGAAAAAGTTTCATTGACTTTCCAAGCTTTTCCCTCGTCATAATCTATTTTGGCATTGGTATTCTTGTCATGAACGATAAAAGTAATAAAGCCTTTCATATTTCCTCCCATTATTTAATTTTTACTTTTTATTCCTGAAACAGCTAAATAAGCTTCATCAGAATTCTTTGCAACAAGCTGATTGATTCTTCCACAAATATCTCTAAAGTGTCTACCTAAAGGGATAATCAGGCATAAGACCTGAACCAATCTCATTTGTTACAAAAACACAGTCAGTCTTTTTGATCTAATAAATTCTAAAAATTAGACATTTCTTCTTCAATTTGATCTTCTATTTCTTGAACTACAGATAAATCTACTTTATCCCAATCTATATCTCTATCCATTATCATAAAATTAGAAACAAAAATTTGTAATACAGTCAAACAAAAATTACATCAGTACTGTCTACATCATACAAGAGAGATAAGATTTTTAAAACCTTCTATCGTTTTTCCAAGTGTTACCTCTTCTTTTTAATATGTCTTTCAATTCTATCTTGCATTTCATCATCAAAAAGCTATAGCTGTAGCAAAAATAAATTTTTATTTTTTATATCTTTGTTCGTAAATATATTCTTCAGCAAATTTACTTTTTCCACTTCTACTTCCACCAGTAAAAATATAATCTTTCCCATATTAGTCTCCTTGAATATTATATCCTTAATTATATCATATTTTTATAAAAACATAGGTTGCTAACAAAAATCAGCAACCTAGATAAATCATTTATTTTATTTATTTTTGAAATTCTTTTTATTTCTTCTTGAACTTTTTCGTAGTTTATTTTGCTTTCTTTAATAGCTTTTTATAATTTTTCTAGCTTCTTCTTCTTCCAGAAAGAAACCAAATGAAATAACTTTTTAGATTTTATTTTTTATTTTTAAGAGTCTACATTTTTCTATATTTTTATGAAAAAGTATCTGGTCTATAAGGGCTCAAAAAGAAAGGATCTTTATATTCTAAATCTGTGATTTCATCAAATTTTATTTTATGCTTCTCTATTCTCTCCTTTTTTATTAATATGAAAAATAATAATTTCATCTTCTTTTATAAATAATTTTTCAATAATGTATTTATACTTCTCACATCTATTACAGTCAATTAACATTAATAAAGGAAGTAATAAAGAGGAAAATAGAATTACCATAATATTAATTATGGAAGACCTTTGTTGACAAAAAGTAATAAAATACCTAAAAGAAAAATATTAAAAATTTTTTTATAATCTTTTTAAATCTTTTAAAAATGTCTACTATCACATAAAAAAATGCAAAGTTTTATTTTTCATAGGTATCACTTAAAAACTTCGATATCTTTAGTTGATCTACTAATTTTATAAATTTCCCCATATCACTAATTTCCTTTTTCTTTTTATCATAAAGTTTTTGAAGATTTTTAAATTATCTTCTATCTTTTTATTACTTTAGAATCCCTCACTATTGATGTTGATATTTTTGAATGTCCTTCAGCTTTAGCTAATATATTTTTAAAAAGCATATTCAGACAAGTTTTTTTAGCTTTTAGATAATGAAATTTTTAAACCAACTATTTTTAAAAATTTTTCATCTAAAATAAAATCTCCACCTATAGCACCTGTTGCTTTTGCTCCATCTTTAATAGCTCCTACTACTTTAGATGCCTTGATTGACTATATCATAACTATCTCAGAAAAATCTGTAAGATTCTTTATATCTTTATATTTTCAACAGTATTTTACTATTGCAGAATTTACTCCAAAATTTGCTCCTATTCTTGATGAACTTTGCCTAATAGTGCTAAAATTTCTTTATATTTTTGGAGAAATAAAATATCCGAAATATATTTCTTTATTTCCATCTGTAATATAATTTGTTTTTACCATTAAGAAATCTTTAAAAAAATTAATAATTAAATTTCCTTTTAAATAAATTACTTTTATTTTTTTCTGAGTTTTTATTTTTAATTTTTGGTTTTTATATTTTTAATAAAATAATAAAATCATCTTTAAACATTAAAGTTTCTTGATAATTTAATAATATTTCATACAATAAATTACTTATAAATATTATACAGATATTTTCATATAAATCATATTTTTTATATCATACTTATAGAAAACCATTACTATTAAAAATATATTATTACCTTTTAAATAACTTATTATTTTTCTGCACAGCAGAAAAATACTCAAACTTAAAAGAAAGAAAAAAATTAAACAAAAATTTAAATAGCTTATCCACAATATATGGGAAATCTTTTCTTTTCATTATATTCCAATTCATTAATATCCCAGAAATTATCATAGACAAAAATAAGATTAAAAATATGTATATATTCATTCCAATTGTAGAACTCATTTATATAATTTTCTTCTATGTAATATTTTTCAAATATTTTTAATTTATATTTATAATCTAAAAAGTATATAAGATGTAAAGAATTGTTAATGTCACTGTACTTTCAGAAATTATAACTTCAGGTGAAACATTCTTACTAAATCTATAATTCTATTTATTAATAATAAAAAGTATATTTAATACTCCTAAAAAAATAGAATAAATAAAAGTTTTGAAATTTTTAATAATAAAGTCCTCAAAAAATTGAAAAATATTAATATTAGAAACATAATATTTTTGTAAAATAAATAAAATTATTTCATTTTGTAACACTCCTAAAAAGTAATAATAGAATAAATAAAATGAAACTTTCTCTTCTTATTATTTTTTTCTGTACTTTTTTTCTTCTATATATTGTTTTAATATATAAATATATTGTATTGAAAAAGAAAATATAGAAGGAAATATTGTTTCTTTATTCGAAACAAATAATATCATACTGATAAATATTACATTAACTATTACAAATAAAAACTCTTAACATACTCTATCACCCTATCTGCTTATTTACAACATTTCTTCTGGAACATAAAGTATATATCCATGTGTCCCAAAGCCTGATAAAAAGGTATAATTGATTTTTAAAGTTACAGAATATAACTTTTTGTGCTTTTTATAGATGGATTCATAGATATTCTATTGTTACATTTTTAAATTTATAATATTGTTCTGAATAATCTAATTCTCTCGAAAACAAAAATATAAAAGCATATTCCCTTCTATCCATAGGAATACTTTCAGCAAGTTCTTTTCCTTCATCACCTGTTATTACATTCAGATTATTTCTTATGCTTGCTAGGGTATCTTCTGTTGCTTCCTTACTTACCATAGCTTTTTGTTCTGTCTTCTAATTTATCTCCTGAATAATTAGCTATTGTTTGAGTTCCTGTCTTATTATCTTCTTTACTGTAATGTCCAAACTCATGTCCTAGTATATTTAGTATTTTATCTCTATCCAGGTTAGCTAATTGCTTTTCTATCAAATACTACTGTATTTGTTAAGGTATCTGTATAAAATGGTCCATTTGGATCTGTTACATCAGTTAGTACCATTTTATGTCTGGTCCTGCATATCCTTTTTGCTCTTAGAGCATCATTTTAGTAGTTCATTCATTAATGAAAATTCATTTACTGGTGAATCAAATTCAATAGAAAAACTACTGATACTTATTCTACTTGTGTTTCATCATCTATTTTACCATTCTTTATTGCTTTTATCTAATATTGATAAGTATTCTGGATTTTTCTACCTGATCTCCTATTGCTCTCATCATTGAAGCTTGCTTATTTTTCATAAGTCTTCTTATTTACATTATTCTAATTTAAAGAGATATAAAAACTTTGTTCACAACATCTTATCTAATTATCTAAATTTTTATTTTTAGTACTTCACTATATTCCTCGATGTTCTATTATTTTGTTTTTTCTTTTTCTGCTCTATCACATAGATTAATTAAATTTTTCTAAACTTTCTATCACTTCTTTTTACTGTATCTATTTTTAGATATTTTCTTTCTTTTAGGACTATAGTATATTCCCATTAATTCAAACTTTTTCTGCTATATTAAATAGCTCTTTCCAATAAAAAAATAATTTTTAATTTTTTATATTATCTCCTTAAAATAAGTTACTCCATGATAATTCAAACCTTTTGTTTCTCTATTAGTTTTCAAACTAGAAAAAGTGTCAATCCACTTTAATGTATCAACTATATACAAAAATTAAATTATCTTCTATATAAACTTGCTCTTCTTCTTCCAAAAATTCTAAAATCATGTATCAACATATTTACCTCCATTCTTTTCTTTATTTTTAGATTATCTAATTTAATTGTTATTTTTGTACATTTTATTACTTTTGTTTTCATTTCCTGCACTATTACATAAATCAATAAGTTTTTCTAAACTTTCTATAACTTCTTTTTATTATAATTCTTAATACAATATCCTTTTTATTTTTGACTAAGAAGTACTTTTTATTTCAAAAATTTTCAGTAGCTTCACTAAATAAATCTTTCCAACAAAAAAATAATTTCTTTTAATTTTTTAATATTATCTTTCTCAAAATATGTAGTACCATGATAAAAATAATCCTTTATTTTTATCTTAAGTTTATTAAAAGTATTTATCCACTTCAGAGTATCAAACATATACAAAATTAAACTATTTTTTATAAAAATTTCTTCTCCATCTAAAATTTTAAAACTATATACTAACAATTCTTTTTCCTCCATTCTTATTCATAATTTTATTTTAATGGTTTAAATTCACCAAACGATATTATATCACCATTAGGTGCTAAATCTATATATTTACCATTTTTCATATCTTACAACATCTGGTGTAGCCCCATCTACTTCTCCCACTTTTTCTTGCTCTTTTTAGGGTTTCTAGCAAAATTCTTTTAGCTTTTTCTCAAATATTGACGAAGATCACTTGCTCCAACTTCTTCTCCATGCTTATTAAAATGATTCTCAATAGAATTTTTCAACATTATCAAAAACTTCCTTTTTCCCATTTTTCTTCAATTCTTCCATTTCTTTATCATCTTTTATTATTAGGGTTGGGTAGTGGAGAAGGTGAGCTTGCTGAAGCACTTTCTACATTTGTAACTTGTTCTTCTTTATTTTTCTTTCTCACTTTCAGCATTCTTATTATCTGAAATAATTATTGATTTATAATTTTTATACCACCTAAATTATCAATTTCATCTGCTTTTTCTTTATTTATTTTTGGTGGATCCATCATTATTGATAAAAGCATTGGGTCATATTTTTACTGCTGCTTCTGTTATTTCTGGAGCATATCTATATATTAATGCTGTTCCACCTATAACTAATGCTGGAACAAAAATTTTCCTTATCTTTTTCAGGTACAAGTTTAGCTTCTGCAAATTGTTGTTCTATACTCTTTTGATCCTTGTACTTATTTCTCAAGTTATTTAGATAGTCTGCTTTTTCTTCTTCTGTAAATACCTTATTCTTATTTCCACTTCTACCTTTTCTCTTGTATGGATTGATGTTTCTTCTATAAATTTCTTAAAAAGTATTTAAGAATTTTTGAAAAATAGGCTTATAAAAATTTTTTATTAAGTTTTGTTAGAACACTCGTGGCTCTAGTACTCGTTAGGGTGTTAGCCGTGAGACATGTACTCGTAGGGTATGAATAACACCAACATTGAAAATGTTGCTCTAAAATTTGTAATTTTACTAATTTTAGAGTATAATATATTTAGGAACTTTGGAAACTGAATATATAAGGTTGAGGGTTAGAAAATGCAGTAACCTCGTAAAATATTCACTGCCAAAATTAAATGGTTTTGAACCGTGCCAACAGGACGTAAATGTTCTCAATGGAGAGCTTATCCATTAAAGTCTTAAGGAAATTAGCTAGTATTTGAATACTAGATATTCAAAAAGAAACTAAATAGTACTTAAGAACCCTTGCGACTCTAGCACTCGTGGGGTGTTAGTCGTGAGAGCTCAGTTCACAATCTTATCCCATAAATATTATTAATTTTTAAGTGTACTTCTACTATCTCTTACTTCATTTATATCTTCTTTTAACTTTGACATAGTTACTTCTTTCCCATTTGTTCCATTGTATCCAACAAAACTTTTTATCTTGGTTTTCTTTTTAGAAAGTATATAGGAATCAAAAAGTGTCTAATTCTACTTCTTCAAAAATATATGTTTTTAAATACTTCTAAATATTCAACTGCATCATAACTTCCATTAACTATATAGTTATTATCTTTTTTTAGCTATAAATAATATTTCTTCATCAATAATTTGATTTAAAAACAAAATCATATCTTTCATCTAATGGAGAATTATATTTCTCACTTAAATTTTTCAATTTTTGATTAAAGAATAATTTATTTTGTTCTTCTATAACTATTTCTTTTAATTTGTTATAAGTCCTTATAAATTTATTATCATCATTTCTAAATGTATATGGATCAGCATCAACAAATATTTTATATTCTTTCCCTGACTTCGTTTCAATCACTATTCTTTCATAAGGTGTGAAAAAGGTTGCTAGTACTAAGCTACAGTAGATACTTTAGGAATTTTAGAGCCCTTATCTATAATGTTTTCAATATCTAATATTCGTATTCTTAATTCCTTAAAAATGAATTTACATAGAAAAATCCTTCTATAAATCAGATTCTCATCTTCAACATAACATTCTTCTCTTGTGATAAAATACAATATTGCATTTTTCATACCTCTTATTATCACATAGAAAAATAACTGAAACTAATATCCCATACATTGAGCCAAAATTGACACCATCAAACGATGATAAGATGCTATAAAAAAACTAATCCTACAAAAAGAAGCTACAAAGGAAGAACAAATATAGGTATTATATAACTAATAAAAGGTTGACTATCATTTTTTTACTTTTTTTCATTTATTTTTCAACTTCCCTCCCATATATGCTTCTACTATCTCCTATTTCATTTATATCTTCCTTAAACTTTGACATTGTTACTTCTTTTCCATCAACCCCATTATATCCTACTAAGACTTCCTTATTCTCATATTCTTTTTGGATAAATACTTTACATAGAAAATATAGAAATCTATTTCTTCAAAATTCATATCTTTGAATATTTCTAAATCTTTTATTGCTTCACTATCTCCATTGATTACAAAAATTATTATCTTTTTCAGATATAAATAGTTTTTCCTCATCAATTATTTTTATTTAAAATATAATTATATCTTTTCATCTAATGGAAAACTATATTTTCACTTAAGTTTTCTTTTTCTACATTTTTACTTTTATATATTCTTCAATTTCATTTATAATTTTTAGCACTTTTCATGTTCACTTAGTTTATATCCAAAAAGCATACATTTTTATCTTCAAATTCATTTTTCTTTTACTCTAAATTTTTATATTTTTTTAATAAATCTGTTGAAAAATAGATAATTTTTTATTTTTTTCACAATATATTTTTCCTTATATCTTCTAATTTTATTGCTTTTTGAGTAGTAACAAAAATAATATATATTTTTTCAAAAATTAGGTAATCTTCTTTTATAAATAGGATTTCTTTAGAAGAGCTCTAAAATTGCTTCTAAATAAACAAAGATAAAAAAATGGAAGACTCCCAATAATAAATTTTATTCTCATTTTATTTGATAAAGCTTCTTCAAAGTTATACATTCCCAAATAGACATATATAATATATAAGATAATAAAAATTACAGTTTTTAGAATTATTCCTGATATTGAGTATCTTGTTATAGAATACTCATCAATATTCTTAATTTTTATTTGTTACAACTTTCATCATTTTTATTCTCCATTCTTCATGGTTATTCTTGATAATAGTAAAAATTTCTATTATTTCTTTTTCAATTTCCCTCTTATAGGCTCATAAATCTTTCCATTATTCTTCATTATTTTGATAAAAGATATCTCTCCTTCCCTATTTACCCATTTTTACTATATTTTATTTCCTTAATTTCTGAATACAGATATAGTCTTGTTTTTCCTCTTTTTTATCTCAATTCTATCTCCATATAAAAATAATTTTTTATTTTAGATAAATAAGATTCTAATCTATAAGAAATAATAAAAAAAGCACATAAAAATAATCCATAAATAATTGTAAATTTCAGCAGTTTTTAAATAAAAAGAATGTATAGGGTAATTAAAAACAATAGAAGTAGGTGAAAATTCAAAAATTGTATGATGTTTTCTAAATAATTCTTCATCATAAACAATGTAAGTAAAATCTTCTCTTTTTAGTTACAGTTTTCATTGAAAACCTCCTAGTCATAATCTTTATTTTCACTCAAAAACATTAGAAAGAATAAATATAACAAATCACTTATTTGTGCTAGCAAAAACATCTTATTCCTCCATTTTTCTTAAATATTTTTCTTTTTTTATTACCTTTATTTTTCATCTTATTCTCCCACACAAAGATTATACTCTTAGGGTATCATTTAGAATTTTTCATTAATATACTTCTACTATCTTTTTACTTCATTTATATCTTCTTTTAACTTTGACATAGTTACTTCTTTTTCCATCAACTCCATTGTATCCTACTAAAACTCTTTTATCTTGGTTTTTCTTTTTAGAAAGTACATAGGAATCAAAAGTGTCTAATTCTGCTTCTCCAAAATATATATTTTAAATATTTCTAAAATATTCAATTGTATCATAACTTTCAATAACTATATAGTTATTGTCTTTGACTATCTAGACAAATCATTTATTTCATTTTTAAAAAGAATTAAAAAAGTAAAGCTACAATTAAGTTTATATCTCCCATTAAAAAATAATTCTAAAATTTCTATTTTTTCTTTTTATTATAGAACATGAAAAAGCTAGTGTAACAACTCCAATAACATACAAATAAAAACCTAAAAATATTTTTACAATAAAGTAATAAATACCCAATGGCAACCAAAAGCTATTATTTTATGTACTGAAAATAAAATTATTCTCATTCCACTACTTTTTGTAAAGGACTATTAGCTGAACTATTACAACTAATATATAAGCTACTAAAAATTAAATAATTACTTTCTAAATAATTTATTATTTCTTTTTAGAAAATTTCCATTATTCATTGAATTCCACCTCTATATCTTCTAATATATATTTCCTCTGCTTTTTTTCTCAGATATCCTAAATCCCCACTTATATTTTTATCATTATCAATGATAAATGTCATTATACACATTTCCTTAAAACTTGCTCTTGTAAAGAAAAATGTTCTTTTGTAACTAAAAATTTCCACTTTTATTTTTATTTTTGAGTTTAGTTTTAAATTTACTCCATCTCCTATTATATTTATTAATTTTTTATCTTTTATAATCTCAATTTTTCTAAACTTAGATTATAATATAATGTTCCTGTAAAACAAACTCCTCCAAAAATTATCCAGACACAAAAGATCTCATACATAAAAAAATATTCTCTAAGAGTTCATGATTTTTCAAAAAGCACCAAAATTATTTAAAATAACAAATAAAATTGATAATATTGGAAAATGAAGTATTAGAAATAACACTAAATATTTTTTTCTTAATTATTCCTTTTTTATAGTAATTTTATTTTTATCATTTTGTATTTTTATATTGTCCATTTTTACTCCTTGAAGAATGTTTATTTTCTCATTATATTCTAAAAATTTTTATATATAATTTCTCTGTATTCTTCTTCACTTAAATTAATTCCAAAATAATAAATTTTATCTTCAAACTCTTTAAATTTTTGTCCTTATTTTTAAATTTTTGTCATATCTACAAATATATTAAATTTACCTGTTAAGCTATTTGTTTCATAATAAATATCTTTATATCACTTTACTTTTTATTTTTATTTGTTTGATAACAAATAAAAGTAAAAAATTTTTTATTATAATTTCTTCTTTCTCTAATATCATTATTTTCCTTAGATTTAACAAGTAAAATAATAAAATACAATACTAAAAATGAAAAAGATGTTTCTAGTGAAACCTTCTTCATCAAAAGAAATATCCAGATTAAATTTATAGATATGTACTCTTACATAGATTAAATAAATAGAATATAGAAGAATAAAAATTTACTTTTTCATTAGAAAATTCTCTTTTAGATATCTAGTAACTATAGTTTTATTACTATCCTCTAAAAATATTTATTATATATTTTTCATCTTCTTCACCTTTTATAAACATTTTTAAAGTTTTAATTATTTCTATTGCTTCATTTTTCTAAACAAGTGCTAAAAAGTAATTTTTGGTTTTTATCATAATAAATTTCTACTCCATAACTTACAACAGACTCTTTAAAGTAATTTTCTTTTTATATCTATTTTTATTATATTTTTAAAGTTAAATATTTCTTTTTCGTTATTATATTTCTCTCATTTAAATCTAATATAATCTTAGTTTTTCTTAAGATAGAGTTTACTAAGATTAAATGTATAAGAAACAAAAAATATAAAACAATAAATAAAGAAAACACTATCAGGATTATCTAAAAGTACTAACCTCACTACTAATGTAAAAAGAACTAATAATATTCCACTCCCTGAACTTTTTTCATTTTCTCCACTATCTTGAACTATATATATTTTATTATTTTTTTCTGTTATACTTATCATAAAGTCGACTCCTTCACAACTATTTTTTTGAGTTAAATTTTTGTTAAAGGATAATTTACTCTGTTCTTCTATAAATTAGACTCCCATCTCCAATATAACATTCTTCTCTTGTGATAAAATACAATATTGCATTTTTCATACCTCTTATTATCACATAGAAAAATAACTGAAACTAATATCCCATACATTGAGCCAAAATTGACACCATCAAACGATGATAAGATGCCATAAAAACTAATCCTACAAAAAGAAGCTACAAAGGGAAGAACAAATATAGGTATTATATAACTAATAAAAGGTTGACTATCATTTTTACTTTTTTTCATTTATTTTTCAACTTCCCTCCCATATATGCTTCTACTATCTCCTATTTCATTTATATCTTCCTTAAACTTTTGACATTGTTACTTCTTTTTCCATCAACCCCATTATATCCTACTAAGACTTCCTTATTCTCATATTCTTTTTGGATAAATACTTTACATAGAAAATATAGAAATCTATTTCTTCAAAATTCATATCTTTGAATATTTCTAAATCTTTTTACTGCTTCACTATCTCCATTAATTATCAAATTATTATCTTTTTCAGATATAAATAATTTTTCTTCATCAAGTATTTTTATTTAAAAATATAATTATATCTTTCATCTAATGAAAAATTGTATTTTCTCACTTAAATTTTCTTTTTCTGCCAATGTCAATCTTTTTATTTTGTTTTTCTTTTTGTATTTTTCTAAAAACTTATTAATTGTCAATACTATATCCTTTGCCACTTCATCTTTTAGTTTCATTCCAAATGCAGTATAACTTTTGTCTTTAAAAGTTAAGTGAATTTTTATGATATGGACTTTCTGTTCTTTTTATAGCTTTTAATTACCAAAATTTCTGTAGTATTTTTAAAAATGAATATGTTTTAAATTATCAATATCATAAACTTGTAAAAATTAAATAATTTACAAAATTTTAAATATCTATAGAAAAAGTGAAACATATCTAATTATTTTCCCATTTTTAATAATAAGCACTTCATAAGGATAATTTGATATAAACACCAAATAAAAAGATATTCCTACTGGAAAAATCAATAAAGTCAAAAATATTGTTATTCTCCCATATTTTTGTATGTAGTAATAAAGAAATAAAATACTATTAAAAGAAATATTATTATCCTTATTAATAGTTCTTTTTAGCTATTTTTCAACTTTTAAATACTTTTCTGTTTTAGTTATTCGTATCTCCATACTATTCTATCACTCTATGTGAGCTTATTTATATTTAACAATTCTTTATTTCTTTTAGTATCTCTTTTTGCTTCATTATCATCTAGCATTAACCCAAAATCAAATTGCTCTCCATCTTTTTAATTTAAAAGGAAGAATAAACATAGGTATTATATACAAAATAAAAAGGTTGACTATCATTTTTACTTTTTCATTTATTTTTAACTTCCCTCCCATATATGCTTCTACTACTCTAATCTCATTTATATTTTTCCTTAAATTTTGACATAGTTATCTTCTTCCGTCAATTCCGTTGTATCCTACTAATACTTTTTGTTTTCATATTCTTTTTAGATAGATAATTCACATAGAAAACATAGAAATCTATTTCTTCAAAAATCCATATTTTTAAATATTTCTAAATCTTTTATTGCTTCACTATCTCCATTGATTACAAAATTATTATTTTCAGATATAAATAGTTTTTCCTCATCAAGTATTTTATTTAAAAACATAATTATATCTTTCCTCTAATGGAAATTATATTTTTACTTAAATTTTTCTTTTCTACTAATGTCAATCTTTTTATTTTTGTTTTCTTTTTGTATTTTTCTAAAAACTTATTAATTGTTAATACTATATCTTTTGCCACTTCATCTTTTAGTTTCACTCCAAATGCAGTATAACTTTTGTCTTTTAAAGTTAAGTGAATTTTTATGATATGGACTTTCTGTTCTTTTTATAGCTTTAATTACCAAAATTTCTGTAGTATTTTTTAAAAATAAATATGTTTTAAATTATCAATATCATAAACTTGTAAAAATTGAATAATTTACAAAATTTTAAATGTCTATAGAAAAGTGATACATATACAACTATGGTTGTTTATTATGATAACTTCATATAAATATTTTATGATAAAAACATACTTAAAACCTAATAATATAGGAAAAATAATTATAAAATAGGAGATAACTTATATAATTTAAAAAATATATACAGCAATATAGAGGAAAAATAATTATCCTTATTAATAGTTCTTTAGCTATTTTTTCAATTTTTAAATAATTTTTCTGTTTTAGTTATTCGTATTTCCATACTCTTCTATCACTTCCTATGTGAGCTTATTTATATTTAAAAATTCTTTTATTTCTTTTAGTATCTCTTTTGCTTCATTATCATCTAGCATTAAACCAAAAATCAAATTGTTCTCCATCTTTTAATTTAAAATGAAGTTTAAAAATATGGATTTTCTTCATATTTAACTCCTTACTATAGCCCATATAGGATATTCTTTAAATATATTTTTTCTAAATTTGAAATTTTAAATTTTATTTAAATTTTTAAATTTTGATTTACTTTATACAATAATTTTTTTAGAAATATAAGAGCTTATCATATCTTTTTATTATTAGAATTTCATAGCTACATTTTAATACAAATCTTAAATAAAATAAAAAAATATACCTGGAAAACAAAAATATGGACATTATCATCACGTTAATATTCCATATTTTATAAATGAATTTATAAAAATATAAGGCTATTAGAAAAGAATATCATTGTTCTTATGATAAATTCTTTTTAATATTTTTTTCTATTCTTAAATATTTTCTTTTTATTACTTTTTATCTTCATCTCTGTTCTCCCCACACAAAGATTACACTCTTAGAGTATCATTTAGAAATCATTGTTGATACTTTTTTTATTTTTAAAAATAAAATTCTAATGGCATATTTTTATATAACTCAAAAATTTTCATTAATTGTATCAATGAAAAGTTCTTGATTGAACAGATAATATATTAACTCAATTAATACAACTACAGCATTCACTAATAAAGTTTCATAATATATCAAAAGAAACTTCTTTAATATATATATTTTATTTTTAAAAATTATTAATATAAATATTCCTAATATATACATGTGTATTCTGTATATCCCTGAATTAGATAACTTAATTTAGGTAATAATATTATTTCAATTTTTACTTCATTATAAAGTTTCTTACACAATTTTATTTGAAGAAAATTTACAATACAAAAATGAAAATATTATATAATAAATAAGAAAAATCTGAAATAGATACATTCACAGTAGTTATAAAGTTAAGAAAATATTTTAAATTATACATGAAATTTCCACTAAAACTGTTCAATGATATGCCTCCTCAAATTTAAGATACTTATGATATATACTTTCAGTTAGTTTTTCTTCTTTTAAGTCTATTTTAGTCACGGTTTTTCATTGAAAGCTCCTAGTTATAATCTTTATTTTCACTGACTTCACTAGAAATTAGTGATATTAATTAGTTTTTGTAAATAGCCTTTTGTTTCACTATATTTTTAATATTTCTCCAATTATTTCTTTATATTTTTCTTCATTTAAACAGACTCCAAAAAGTATAGCTTTATCTTCAATCTCACTTTCTTTTTGCTCTAATTTTTAAATTTTTAACTATATCCAATGGTAAAAACTGGGAAATGCTTTTTCGTATTCCTCAGTCCAAGAAATACTTCTAATATTTAGTACATCAATGATTTTTCTTTCGTACAAATAAAACAAAAATATTTTTCAATAACAAATTTATTATTATCTACGAGTAAAATTTCTTTTGAGCAAACAGCTAAAGCTACAACTACAAAAATTAATAAAAATGGTAAATTATATAAATATAAAGTTATTATACTTATTTCTTTTCATTTTATAACCTAGCTAAGTATGTAAAATATAAAATATTATTAAATATATTGAAGTTTAAAGCTCCACTTTTTATATTCAATAACAAGTAAATTAGCTTCTTTTTTATATTCAATTTACTTTTTTTATTAAATTTTTTAAACATCTATATCACCATTTTTATATAAATTATATATTTTCGACTACTTTATAAGCTCTTCTTTTTAATTCGCTGTAATCATAAGATTTTTCATTTGAAAATATTATTTCTATATTATAAGTACTCCAGTTTTTCCAGTAAATTCTCTCACTTTCAAGTCTAATATCTCTCCATAATTAAAAATATTATTTCTTATAATTTTATTTTTCTTATTATTTGAATTTCTAATTCATAAAAATAAATAATACCTTTTTCTAAGGCATTCTTTATTAAAAAGAAAAGTAAAAATAGAACTAACAATTAAAAATTATATATACATATTTATACTTAGAATTTGAAGCTAATAAATAAGCAAGACTTAGAAAAATTAATTAACCAATATCCTGTATAATATCCTCTTTTATAAACCAATTCATCATTTTTCATAATATATGTATCCTCTTGAATTTTTGTTATAGTTTGCATTTTCTCACCTATTTTATTCTAGATTTATTTTCCATTTAGATAATTACTTTTATCTCTGATCCAGTCTAAATATCTATTATATAAATATATATAATTTTTCTTCAGTATAATATTCTTTAGGTATTTCATATCCCTCAACCATAATATTCTTCAGTTTCATTCTTTAAATAGAAATGTATTTTATAATTTTTAAACTATTCTCTGTCTCTTCTATTTTGATATCCATAAGATTTTACCTGCCCTCAAATAAGTTAATTAAAAGGGATATTTTACAAGCTTAAATTCAGACTTATTCATATTAAGTCCAACTTTGTAGTAATATATCCCTCTTTTATTTTAATCATATTTAATTTCTTTTATATCGAACGTAGTTCTTATTTAATTTTTACTATTTTTGTACAATTTTACAAGTTTTTCTAGTTTTTCAATAAAAATGACACCAAAAAACAAAAATTATTTTCAGTGTCATTCTTTATTATTCAGTATTTAGTTTTATTCTTTTACTTTTTGATAACATCTATGATAGAACCATCTCTATATTGAACTACACCAACTATTTCATCAGTGAATTCAACAGGATCAGGTTTACCAGTTAATTGCTCTGCCATTTCTTTCATTTCTTCAATAGTTTTTTTAATTCAACCCCAGCTTTTGTTAAAGTTTCTATTAAATCTTTTCTTCTAGGATTTACTACTATTCCATAGTCAGTACAGATAACATCTACTGCTTCTCCTGAGTACATAGCAGTTGTAACCTTATCAACTATTATAGGGATTCTTGCTCTCATAAGAGGTGCTAATATTACACTGATTCTAGCTCCAGCAGCTGTCTTGGTGTCCTCCAACTGCTTGGTTTATAGTACCATCTGACTTAGTCATAACATTTACATTGAAGTCCTTATCTATTTCTAAGGCACTTAACATAACAAAAAGTTAAATTATTTACAGCAGGTCCTGGAGTATTAGGATTAGCATAGAATGATGCTGATATCTCATAATGTTTAGGATTTTCTGCTATTGATCTTACTGCATCTAGGTCAAAATGATTGTGTATCATAGAGCATCCATTAATCCTTCTTCATGTAAAGCTAACCAATTGAGAAGTATTCCCCTAGTCCCTAAAGAAGCTTTTTATATTTTGTTTTATCATTTCTTCTTTTAAAAAGTTTTGTAACTGATAAACTTGCTCCACCAGTACCCTGTTTGATAAACAAATCCATCTTTAAAATATCCTGAGTTAACTATTACATCAACTGCATTTTTAGCAATTAATAAATCTCTTGGATTATCAGAATCTCTTATTGCTCCTGAAACTATCTTTTTAGGATCTCCTATACTATCAACAACTACTACAGTATCAACTAAAAGTTTGATCTATACTAGCTGGTAAGTTAGGAAAGGAACTAAATTATCTGTAATAGCTATAACATAGTCTGCATATTGAGCATCAACTATTGCATATCCCATAGATCCACAAGCACTCTTTACCTAGTTCTTCCATTCATATTTCTCATTTCATCACAACTAGGTGCTGCAATAAAAAGCAACATCTATATGTAATTCTCCATCTTCAACTGCTCTTGCTCTTCCACCATGGCTTCTTATGATAACAGGTTTTTAAGTATACCTTTTGAAATTTCATCTCCTAAAGGTTCACGAAGTCCACTTGATTGAATTCCTGTAACAACTCCACTTTTTATATGGTCAATAACAGGTCCATGGCAAGATGATAATGAACTTGGAGCTAAAGTTAAATCTTTAATTCCCATTTTAGAAATTATTTCTAAAAACTTCATTTACAACTGTATCTCCATTTCTCATATGGTGGTGGAAAGATATAGTCATTCCATCTTTTAATCCAGATTTTTAATTGCTTCTTCTATGCTGGCAACAAGTTTCTTTTCATCTTGAATTCTCATTCTTAATTTTGCTCCAGCTTTACTTTTAGTTGGTTTTATTGCATCCACACCTTTAAAAGGAACTAATTCTCCAATTCCTTCTAAGTATTCAGGAATTTCTCTGCCAACTGCATTTTTATTAAATTTCATAATTAGTCCTCCTTGTAAATCCCACTAGCTTTTTGCTAATTCTAAAAACTCTTTGAGCTCTCATAATAATTGGGCTATCAACCATTTTACCATCAACAGATATAACTCCTGAACCCTTAGCTTCAGCTTCTCTTGCTCCATTTATAATTCTGATTGATTTTTTTCAATTTCTTTTTGACTAGGTGTATAAATTTCATGTACTATTCTAACTTGCTTTAGGATGTATACAAGATTTTCCATCAAATCCTAAATCTTTAATGAACTGTACTTCATTTCTAAAACCTTCTATGTTATTAACATCTGAATAAACAGTGTCAAAACAATAAATTCCTGCATTTCTGCAGCAAGAACTATCGCTTCTCTTGCATAGTATAGCTCCCAAACCATGTTTACTTCTTGAAGTCTTTTAGGGTTAGTAACATAGTCTTCTGCTCCCTAGAGCTATTCTCATAAGTCTTTTACTTGCAAGAGCTATTTCTTTAACATTCATAATTCCTGCAGCACTTTCAATAGCCGCCATTAGTAAAAGTTTTCTCCTTCTTTACCAATTTCTTTTTCAACTTCTGTGATAAGTTTATCCACAGCAACTATTTCATCTGGATTATCAGTCTTAGGAAGTCTTATTACATCTACTCCTGCTTTTTACAATTGCTCTTATGTCATCTGCTCCAAAATGGAGTGTCAAGTCCATTTACTCTTACAACTCTTTCAGTTGTTTTGTAATCTCATAGCTTTTTAATGCTCAGAAACCAAAAATCTAGCAGCATCTTTTTGATTTACACTTACTGCATCTTCTAAGTCAATCATTATAGAGTCTGGTTTATAGATATGAGCATCTGTAATCATTGACGGATTGTTTCCAGGTAGAAACATCATTGTTCTTCTTAATCTATCTCTAATTGCCATAATTCCTCCTAAAATTTATATTCTTTAGATTCAGCAGCTCTGTATACTGCAGCCTTAGTTCTTGCTATAAGAGCATAATTTAATGCACCCTTATCCACAACTTTAACAGAAGCATTTTCAACTCCCAATTCCTTTTATAGTGTTAAGCACAGTTTCTGTAATTTGTCTACCAAATTGTCTTTTTACTGAGCTTGAAACATCAATAACAATCCCACCTTCGTTGGCAGGTTCAACAGTTATCATAGCATCACTTGATTCTAATGTTCCAGCAATACCAACAGTTTTTAAAAACCATAACTACCTCTTAACTTCGTGTAAATTACTTTTTATCTGTTAATAAATGTATAAAAATTGTCAAAATTAGTAAATCTGCACTACCACCAGCACTTATATCTCATGAAAAATATCATTTAATTTTTGACATAGAATTTTTAATATTTTTCTTTTTACTAATGTTTTTATTTTTCTTCAAAAAGCTCTTTAGATAAGATTTGAATCTTCTTTATGTTGTAATACTTGCTCTATTTACTATATTTGTGTCATCTAAAAACAGACATATAGTAAAAACAATAAAAAGTATACAAGCTGTTTCAAAATCTAAAAGTTTTACAAAAATCTTTTAATTTATTGATACCATCTAGCAAAACTATTTCATAGCCAGAAATAGCAAGTCCTCTTGCACCTGTAAAATGATATTCCTTGTATGCTCTTTTCTCCATAGGTAGAAATATTTTTGGTAGCTTCCAACTCATTTAAAAAGTGGCTTACACATCTCTTTTATATTTTTCACTTAAAAACTTTTAGGTTAATTTTTATTTTCTTTAAATGCACACCTAAAACAGCAAGTAAAACTCTATAGAAAAATAGTTCCCTTTATGAGTGTTGATACCCTTTGTAGCTTCATACATTTCTTTTTCTGCTACTTTTCCAACTTCTCTTAAGTCTTTAAAAAAATCAGGACAAGAAAAAGATTTCTCTTGTCCGTAATCAAAAGCACTCAAGAAATAGTTATGTAGTGCCAAACTTGAATCAATAAATGTATAAAAATTCATGTCTTTATGCGAACCATTACTAAGACGACTAACAAGTCCTGCTTTTTGGGCTTATACTAACCTCATATAATAGAGCTTTTGTTGCCAAAGTAGCAATATTTTTATTATTCATTTTCATATTTTTATTAAGAAATCCTTCGCAAACTTGAGGGAATAGAGCATAAGATAATACATCTTCTTCACTTCTTGCAAATTCTCTGCTTTCTTCAACTAATTTATCATATTCAGGTGCTAATTTATCAGCTGGTCTTCCTGTAAATACTCTTCTGTCCTATAATAGTATTCTTTATTTCATCTGATATAGGCACTGACTCTTACCATAAAGACCTCTTACATAGTTCTTTATTTCATTAGGTATTAATTTATATCTTTGTCCAGTTAAGATATTGAATATAGCTTGAGTCCCAACCATTTGGCTTAAAGGAGTAACTAGAGGTGGATATCCTAAATCTGCTCTTACTCTTGGGATTTCTTAAAAACGTCTTCGTATTTATGTTCTGCTTTTTGCATTTTTTAGTTGAGATAAGAAGTTAGATAACATTCCTCCTGGTAATTGATACTCAACTATGCTTGGTTCTAGTCATAAGAGCTTGAGGATTTAAAAATTCCTTCTTGTAAATATTTAGCTCTTATAGGTTTGAAATATTCTGCTATTTCTTTTAATAAATCTAAATCAAATCCTGTTTCTCTTTCAGTTCCTTTGTAAAGTTCTAACAAGACTTTCTGTAGCTGGTTGAGAAGTTCCTCCTGATAGTGGAGATATAGCACGTTCTACTATGTCTGCTCCTGCTTCTATAGCTCTAAGGTAAGTCATGCTTGCAAGTCCTGCTGTTGCATGAGTATGAACTTCTACAGGTACTCTTAAACAGATTTTAAAGCTGAAACTAATTCATAAGCAACTTCTGGTAATAAGATTCCAGACATATCTTTTATAGCTATAGAGTCTGCACCTATTTCTTGCATTTCTAAAGCTAGATTTTTATAATATTCTATAGTATGAACAGGACTTATAGTATAACTCATAGCAAGTTGTGCATGTCCACCATATTTTTGTAGTTTTCGACAAGCTGTCTTTAAAGTTACGTACATCATTTAAAGCATCGAAATATACTGAACTATATCAATACCATTTGTATAGATTTTTAACAAATCTTTCAACAATGTCATCAGGATAGTTACGGTAACCCTAAAAGATTTTGACCTCTTAATAACATTTGAAGTTTTAGTGTTTTTGGCTCTCTTTTTGATCTCTTTAATCTTTCCTAAGGATCTTCTATTTAAAAATCTTAGGGCAGCATCAAAAAGTTGCTCCTCCCACATTTCTAATGAATGGTAACCAACACTGTCTAATTTTTCGATTATTGGTAACATTTCAGCTAGTTGTCATACGTGTTGCCATAAGTGATTGGTGTCCATCTCTTAAGCATGTTTCCATAATTTTAATCTTGTTCATTCTCTGCCTCCTAATCTAAATCTAAGTTATTTTTCTTTGAAATGAATTACAGCTAGATTCTTACTAGCTGTAATATTATAATTATTATTTTTAAAAAGGCACTAAACATTAAAGATCCTAGTACTAACATCATAGCTCCATCCTATACGAGAAGATATTTGAGCAAATGACATAAGATCCATTCTATCGGCAGCTCCTAGAACTGCAACGTCCCCAGCTCCACCTCTGTTTGCCATACAAAGTCCAGCTGTGATAGCAGCTTCAACAGGATAGAATTTCATTTTTCTAGCAACCAACATAATAAGTCCAACTGCTCCAAAAACTATTGCAAGAGCAATTAATATATTAGAAGAGTGCAGCTGCAGCTATAATTTTCTTTTACATCTGTTGTAAATCCAACAGCAGCCATTAGTATCCAAATTGTATGCTTAGAGAAGAAAAGTTTGCATTCTTTTGCTCCAGCTTTTAGTCTATCAGAACTACATTAGCAATATTTGAGAACATAGTTAAAAAGAATTAAGAAAACTAAACGGTGTAAATCAAAATCCTATATCTAGACTTCTCCCAAACTTCTCCTAAGATATGAGCTACCATAAATAAACTCCTGTTAATATAAATGCAGCAGTTGTATCTGTAAGTTCAGGTTTTACATCAACCTCTTTATCTCTTATAGCTTCTTTGAATTATCTATAATTAATTCTCCATTACCAGTTAAACTAGGTTTAGCTTCTCCCTACTAAGTAAAGCTCCATATTATTGCAAAAACGTTAGCTATACTTAAAAATAGAAATAGCAAATCCAAAACCATTCTGATGCAGGTCTACCTGTTTTGCTGACCAAATTTCAGACATAGGTACAGCTCCTGCTCCAGTTCCTCCACCCATTATTGAAGTACATAGTTCATCATAACATCCATTGGTGATTTTTCCAAAAATAAGTCCTACAAGTATTCCTCCAGCAGATGTCCCAATTACCCCAATTATAATTAATGGAATATATCCACTTATTGATTTGATAAGAGTTTTTCTATCAACTGTTAAAACTGATCCAACTAATCAAAGCAGGTATAAACATTTCCAAAAGAAAGTTTACAGGTTGCTTACCATAGAAAATATTTACAGCCTTCAAAAAGCTCAGGTACTAATCCATAAGTTCCAACATGGCAGCGCATAAAGAAAAACTAAGATAGTTCCTCCACCTATAAAGTCATTCCATAGGAATTCTATCTCCACTTCTCCAAATAAAAAGACCAAATACAGCTAAAGCTGAGAAACATAATCAAAAAGTTAGGTCTTAAAAACTTCTGGTTTCCTCTTATCTAATCCAAAAAGGTACATACACAACTATAGCAACAACTACCAATGCTGCTAAGAACATAGGTGTTTATTCCACCCATTTTGATTCTTTCGGATCAAATAATTTCTTTTAAAATTTTTCGCCATTCAACACTCCTCCTCACAATAAAAATTAATAATAAATTTGTCAAAAATACTCGTATAATCTTTATTATACTATTTATATATAGTTTTGTAAAGCAATCTAAATCTTTTAAAATTTTGAAAAATATGGTAAAATAAAGTTGTAAAGAGTCGCTTTGACAAAATTAAAACATTAATTTTGATTATAGGAAAAATAGAATAGAAATAGGATAGTGATTATGAAGAAAACAAATGCAATAAGAGAGAGTAGAAACACACAAAAATAGAACACATTGTTAGAGAATATGAAGTTGACGAAGATCATTTAGATAGCTTTTATCAGTAGCAATAAAACTAATGGAGGACATCACAAGAATATTTAAAACTTTGGTCTCTATTAAAACGAAAAGAAAGAAATGATTGTAGCTTGTATTCCAGGTTTAGAAAAATTAGATTTAAAAATTAGCAAAAATTTCAGGAAGTAAAAAGTTGAAATGTTACCAATGAAAGATTTATTTTCTATGACTGGTTATTTAAGAGGAGGTTGTTCTCTATAGCTATAGACATACTGCCTTTTATTCACAATTCAGCTACTGACAATGAAACTATTTTAATAAGCGGAGGTTTGAGAGGTTTACAACTAGAAATCTCTCCACAAAAATTAATTGACTATTTAAATTTAAATAGTTGCTGACATTATTGAATAGTATGTTTACTGTGATATAATTATCTCAGAAAATATTGATTAAGATTTAAGGAGTGAAAAATTTTAATGTTTGATGAAAAATTATGGAGCTAGAGCTTGCTGGAAGAACTAAAAAGTATCTACTGGTAAAAATCTCTAGACAATCTAGTGGAGCTATTGTAATTCAATACGGTAGATACAGTTGTTTTATCTACTCCAACTGTAGTAAAGAAGCTAGAAAAGGGAGCTGACTTTTTCCTTTAACTGTTGACTATGTAGAAAAATTTTATTCAACTGGTAAATTTCCTGGAGGATTTAATAAAAGAGAAGGAAGACCTTCAACAAATGCTACATTTGATAGCTAGACTTATTGACAGACCAATAAGACCAATGTCTCTGAAGGTTTCAACTATGATGTACATATTGTTAATACAGTTCTATCTTATGATGAAAGTGAATACATCCTGATTACTTTAGGTATAATTGGTTCATCACTTGCACTTATGATTTCTGATATTCCATTCTTAGGACCCGTTGCAGGGTGTTACAGTTGGATACAAAAATGGAGAATTTATTTTAAACCCTTCTCCTGCAGAATTAGAAGAAAGTGAACTTGATTTATCTGTTGCAGGAACAAAAGATGCTGTAAACATGGTTGAAGCAGGAGCAAAAGAATTAGATGAAGAAACTATGTTAAAAGCTATTATGTTTGCTACATGACAACATCAAAAAAATCTGTGAATTTCAAGAAGATTTTTGCTAAATTATATGGAAAAAGAAAATATAGAATTTACAAAAGAAGAAGTTTTACCTCTTGTTAAAAACTTTCATCGATACTAAATGGACACGAAAAGATTACAACAAGCTGTTTTAACTACAGGTAAGAAAAATAGAGAAGAAGCTGTTGATTCTTTAGAAGAAGAATTGATGGAAATAAATTCATAGAGAAAAATTATCCTGATGTTCCTGAAGAAGAATTACCAGAAGATGTAATTGCTAGAATTTAAAAACTTACTATCATGATTTAATGAAAAATTAGTAAGAGAAGCTATCCTATATCATAAACATAGAGTTGATGGAAGAACTACTACTGAAATTAGACCTCTAGATGCTCAAATTAATGTATTTACCTATTCCTCATGGATCAGCATTATTTACAAGAGGAGAAACTCAATCTCTTGCTATAACTACATTAGGAACTAAAGATGATGAACAATTGATAGATGATTTAGAAAAAGAATATTATAAAGAAATTCTATTTACACTATAACTTCCCTCCATATTCAGTTGGAGAAGTTGGAAGAATGGGTTCACCTGGAAGAAGAGAATTAGGACATGGATCTCTTGCTGAAAGAGCTTTTAAGATATGTTATTCCCTAGCTGAAGAAGAATTTCCCTTTATACTATAAGAGTTGTATCTGAAATAACTGAATCTAAATGGTTCATCTTCACAAGCTTCTATCTGTGGAGGTTCATTATCACTTATGTCAGCTGGAGTTCCTATAAAAGAACATGTTGCTAGGTATAGCTATGGGACTTATCAAAGAAGGAGAAGAATTTACTGTTTTAACAGATATAATGGGACTTGAAGATCACTTAGGAGATATGGACTTTAAAGTTGCTGGTACAAAATCTGGAATCACAGCTCTACAAATGGATATTAAAAATCACAGGTATAACTGAAGAAATTATGAGAATTGCTTTAAATCAAGCTCATGAAGCTAGACATACAAATATTAGAACTTATGAATAATACAATTTCTAAAACCTGCTGAATTAAAAATCTAATGTACCTAGAATACAACAAATTACTATTCCAAAAGATAAAGATTGCTGTTCTTATTGGACCAGGTGGAAAAAAAATATTAAAGAGTATCATAGATCAAAACAGGTGCTACTGTTGATATAACAGATGATGGACTTGTATCTGTTTTTGCTAAAAGATGCTGAAGTTTTAGAAAAACTTTAAAAACTTATAGATTCTTTTGTTAGAGAAGTTGAATACAACGAAGTTTATGAAGGACGTGTAGTTTCTATAATGAAATTTTGAGCATTTATGGAAATTTTACCTGGTAAAGAAGGATTTACTACATATATCTGAAATTTCTCCTGAAAGAGTTGAAAAAGTTGAAGACGTACTTTCAGTTGGAGATGTATCAAAGTAAGAGTTATTTCTATGGAAGGTGGAAAAATCTCTTTAAGTAAGAAAAAAAGTTTAATTTTAAGTTTGGGAGGGATTTATGAATTTACCTAATAGATTGACTATGATTAGATTTTATATTGGCTAATTCCCTTTTATAATATTTTTACAAAGTATTCTGATTCAAGTAAATATGGTTTTATCTTTTTAGAATGATTTCTCTTGTAATATTTGTAGTTGCCTCATTGACTGATTTCTTTTGATGGTTATATTGCAAGAAAAATATAATCTTATAACTGATTTTGGGAAAAATTATGGATCCTCTTGCTGATAAGATACTTGTAATTTCAGCACTTGTAATATTTGTGCAATTAGAATATATTCCAGGTTGGATGTCTATTATTGTCTTAGCACGTGAATTTTCTAATCAGTGGAATAAGAATACTAGCTGCAGCAAAAGGGAGAAATCATAGCAGCTGGTAATCTAGGAAAAGTATAAAGACAACTAGTCAAATGCTTGTTATTGTAATCGCTTTTTAGCAATAGGGACCTATTGGTTTTTACACTATCTGACACTTTCTTTTACAATAGCTGAAGTCTTAATGCTAATTCCTGTTATCTTAACAATATGGTCAGGTTGGGAATATACGTTTAAGGCTAAAACATTATTTTTTAGAACAATAGAAAAGAGGAGATTATGCCACTTTTAACATATTCACTTATAACAATATTAGATAGAATGATTTGGTATATTTACATACTAATAATGATTAGAGTTTTTTATCTTGGATACCAATGAATAATAATCTTTTACTGATCTTATATATAATTTAACTGACCCTATATAAAACCATTTAAAGACTTTTTAGATAAATATTATAGATTTACCCTATTGACTTTTTCACCAATGCTTCTAGTTTTATCTTTAGAAGCTTTACAAAAAGATTTTAGTCAGAATAATTATTGCTTTAACTTGGTAGTACTAAAGAGCTGTTGCAAATTTTAACTAAAGTAAAAATAGTTCGTTACTGAGACTTTTACGATAAAAATCAAGAATTAGCAGCAAATCAGGGAGTGTTACGTAAACAGTCCTGCATTTGCAGCTCATTCTAGATTTTTATCGTAAGACATTGTAACTCACTATTTTTACTTAGATTGACTTTAATTTTGCAACAGCCCCAATTTTTAATAATTTAATAATGAAAAATGGAGATTTTATGGAAAAATTGGAAATGATTATCATATCCCTGTCTTGTATTATGAAACCTTTAGATAATCTTGTTATAAATCCTGATGGTGTATATATAGACTGTACTCTTGGAGGAGGAAGTCACTCAGAAGGAATATTTAGAAAAGATTATCCGATAAAGGTCTTCTTCTATCTATAGATCAAGATAGTAATGCAATAGAATATTCAAAAAGAGATTAGAAAAATATGCTTCTAAATGGAAGGTTTAAAGGGGAAATTTTGAAAATATAGATACTATCTAGCCTATATGGCAGGAGTTGATAAAGGTAGATGGAATACTTTAATGGATATAGGTGTTTCTTCTAAAACAACTAGATGAGGCTGAAAGAGGTTTTCTCATACAGATATGATGTAAAAATTAGATATGAGAATGAACACAGAGCAAAAAAATTATCTGCCTATGATGTAGTTAATACTTATTCAGAAGAAGATTATCAAGAATAATTTTGAATATGGTGAAGAAAGATACTAGAAAAATTGCCAAATTAATACTGTGAAGAAATAGAAAAATTAAGCCATATAACAACAACTTTTGAATTAGTTGCTTTTAATTAGAAGAGCTTATCCTGAAAAGAGCTTCAAAGCACTCCAGCTAAAAGACTTTTCAGGCTATCAGAATTGAAGTCAAATAGAGAACTAGAAGTTTTAGAAAATGCTATGTCTAAGGCTGTTGAACTTTTAAAAGTTGGAGGAAGATTAGGGAATAATTACTTTTCCACTCATTAGAAGATAGAGATAGTTAAAAATAAATTTAAAGACTTTAGCAACAGCTTGTAAATGTCCTAAAGATATTCCTATTTGTATGTGTGGTGGAGTAAAGAAATTTGAAGATTATCACAAGAAAAGCCTATAATACCTGTAGATGATGAATTAAAAATAATAATAGAGCTCACTCATCTAAAACTTAGAATTTTAGAAAAGGATTTTAGATTAATATGAAATACTTAGCTTTACTACTTTTTATTGCTTTGTTTGTATTCTTTATTTGGCTTTTTCAATATACAAAACTTTAAGAGAAGTTACAGAACTTGAAAAGCAATTAAAAAAGCTGCAATGAAACTTTAGAAGAATTAGATAAAGACTTAGATAAAATTATTTATTATGATTCAGTAAATTAGACTTTAGATAAAATTAAAAGAGATATGGAAGCTAAAAGGAATGAAAGTGACTGAAGAAGTAGTTTACTTTGAAATTGAGGAATAAAATGTTAAAAAGTAGCTGATATTATACAAATAAAAGATTGATAAAATAGTCTTTGGTGGAGAAGGATTAGGATATTACAATGGTTTTGCTGTTTTTGTTCCTATGTCCATACCTGAAGATGAACTTGAAATAGAAATAATTTCTGTTAAAAACTTATGCTAGAGGACTTAATTAAAAATATTATTAAAGGCTTCACCCTGAAAGAATAGACAGTCATAAATTTACTTTTTGAAGATTTTCTATGGCTGTGATTTTTGCTATGCTTAAAGTATGAAAGTCAATTGAAAATACAAAAACTTATGGTTGAAGAAGTAGGAGAAAAATTGCAGGACTTCCTGATATTGAAATTTCTGATGTCCTAGCAAGTGAAGATGTATATAACTATAGAAATAAAGATTATTGAGCCTTTCTCTGTCTATGGAATAAAATTATTACAGGTTTCTTTAAAAGAAAAAAAGCCATGAAGTTTTTTTGAAGTTGATGAAAATATTTTAAATTCTAAATTAGGTAATAGAATTATAAAAGAATTAAAAAGAAATTTTTAAATAAAAATAAAATCTCTGTCTACAATGAAATTACTCATAAAGGACTTTTTAAGAAATGTAATGATAAGAACAAATTCTAATAATGAAGCTATGCTTTGTTCTTATTATCAAATTCTAACAAGATTACTGAAAATATTAAAAATCTTTTATTTAGACTTAGAGAAAAAAATAGAAGAAATAAAATCTATCTATATTTCTTTAAACTCTAAAAAACTAATACTGTTATTGGAGAAAAGAATATTTTTTTATCTATGGTGAAGAATCTATTAAAAGAAAAATCTAAATGGAATAGAATTTCATATATCACCTACTTCATTTTTCCAAATTAAATGTAAAACAAGCTAAAAGATTGTATGATATAGCAATAAAGTTTCTTTGACAATATAGATGATAAAGTATATTGTTGATGCCTACTCAGGTACAGGTACTATTGGAATGATAATGGCAAAGAGAGCTAAAAAGTCTATGCTATTGAGATAGTAAAATCTGCTAGTGAAGATGGAGAAAAACTGCTAAAGAAAATGGAATAGAAAAATATTGAGTTTATTAATGGTCCTGTTGAAAAAGAATTAGTCAATCTTATAAATGCTAACAAAAAAGAATAGATACTATTATATTTGACCCTCCAAGAAAAGGGACTAGAAGCTTCTATCATAGATAAGGTTGCTGAACTTAATCTAAAGGAAGTTGTATATATTTCTTGTAATCCCTCAACATTTGCAAGAGATGTGAAGCTATTTTTCTGAAAAAGGGCTATGCTTTAAAGAAAACTACAAGCTGTGGATATGTTCTACAAACTAGCCATATTGAATGTGTGGGATTGATAGAAAAGAATATAATTTAAAAAGATATTTAGTATAATTGATTTGATTATTTCATATGTGAGATAAATTTAAAATTGTATTTTAGAAAAGCCTAGATTTAGCAGTGTCCTAGTATATATTACTCTAGCTTAAGAGATAGTTGAGACATTATAGAACTCCTGTGGTATATTGTAATCAAAAATAGAGACCAAGAACTTTGTAATCGTCTCCAATTGAAAGAAAATGGAATAGAACGTCTCTCTTAAAATACTCTCTAAAGAATTGAAAAGTAAAATTGTTAAAATAATAGGATAGTGAAGTTAGTACATAAGTCTATGGTTGAGAAATTGTAAGTTAATGAAAATATAATTTTAAGGTATATGATGAAATCATCTTATATCATATTTATTGGAAAGAGGGAAAAATTAACATCAGGAAGAGAATTAAGTGATTGATGAGTGGAGCGAGGTCTAAAAATTGAAAACTTATTGTGATTTTATGTCAGAAAGTAAAGGCTGTTGACAACTATATGATAGTCTCAGTCTCTTATGGGATGTTTTCGGAGAAGTTACCTATATTCATTCACAGGCGATTTATTTTTAAACTATTGTAAAAAGTATTTGTAAGCAATCATTTTCAGATGAATGGAGAGGATATATATCAACTACGAAAGCATGAGAAATATTAACATTCCAAGAAATATTGGTATCCCTACTCCAATGGGACATGAATTATTATAAAACATTAATGAAACATTGGACTGACTAATTAAATATTTTGAAAATAAAACACAAAAGGACAATCAAGAATAATTAGTCGTATTCATATTAGAAAATGCAGGATACAAAAGCTATATTTTTGATGAATTATAAAATTGGACTGATGATGGAACTCCTGAGCTGACATATTTATTTAGGAAAAGATACACCGGATTCATGCAGCATATTTCAAAATGTTACTAGCATATATACACATGCAATTCGCATGGGCACTCGCTGGAAAGAGATATGTAAAGAAAATAATATAGGTAAACTATAAAAGAATGGGTATAACCAACATGAATCATTTTGCACAGATTTCCACGAGAGAGAAACACATGCTTAATAGGTCCACTTACTTCTAATATATTATCAGAAACAATTTTATGTGCAATAGATAAAGAATTATCATATGATTCTATATATAGAAATATGATGATTATATATGCTATGTTGACACGAAAGAAGAAGCAGACAATTTCATTATTGATTTAAACAGAGAATTAAGTTAAATGTGATTTATTAATGTGAATCATAAAACTGAAATATATGACTTCAATTTGTGTTGTTGAAACATGGATTCATGAAGCTACAAAATCACATGGTTATTTCAAAAATTTAAGAATTACATAGACCACAGAGAAATTCAAGCAAGCTATAGATTTTATAGTAAAATTGGTTTCCAGAAAACACTGATAATAATTCAGTATTACTGTATGCTGTAAAAGTACTATTTCTACCTTTGACAAAATGCACAAGCAATATTTAGTTAAGTCTATTGTCTCTTTTATCATTATTGTGCATATTTAGTACCAATATTAAGGTCCAATATATATGAGAAGTATCATGCTAGATACCAATCAAATTCATATGCAAAGCGCGATTCTATGAAAATATATTCATAACTATGAAGCATGTTCATTTGCTTTGTTATATGCAATTGACTCAAACTCTAAAATTGATAGTATTGATATTGAAATAATTAAAATTCTCAAGATTGTGTATACCGATGTTGATGGCATTGTTGTGCATAATCTTAAATCAGAGATAAAACAATTTAAAACTATATGCAAAAAGAATTGGGAGGTGTAAATAGATCATTGGCTGTGTGTATAAGGAATGTTTAGGAAAACTAACTGGGTGAGGTGAACTATGAGAATAAAGCTGTTTCCTAAAATCTGAATATAGATTCTGAATATGAATGGAAGTAATTACTAAATCTCAGCAGCATATCATCACAAGTTTCAGCTGATGATGACTAAGTTGAGCGTGTGGGATTTGATGAGAAAATAAATTACACTTTTATTTAGGAGTTGTGAAAGCTAGAGAACTTTTGTGAGCTTGGCAGCGAAATTGCAAGTCATTTCTGATTTTAAAGCTACTAAAAGGACAAACATTAGATTTCTAGTAAGACCTTACTGAAATTCATTTTCAAAGTAGTCGATCATAATTATTCTTGTAGTGCTGAATTTAGGTGTGCATTTTTCAATACATTCTAAATCAATGGCAAAGCTAACATAAAATAATGGCTTTCATCTATGGTGATACTGAATCTCTTATTGATAGAGGTAGAATTTTTCGTTGGTTTCCTCTTACAGGGTGCTAGTTACCAACATTCTGTTAATGAAATTATAGAATTATTAGAAAATATATTCTTCCTATTTGTGAAAACTTTGAAGATACAAAAAGCGAATATTCAAAATATATTGAATGGAGATGCAAGAGTATAGATTTATTTTACTATATATATTTTTGATGGAAAAGATAGTGCTGAACAATACTTAAATAAATTTATCAATAGTAATTTTGAGAGAGATTTATAGGACTATATCATTCTTTAGAGAATGTAACTAAAGGAATCTATAGATATTAATGTAGATGAGTTTTTCTGGAGCCAGTGCAATTAAATTTGCTTATTTAAATGGAATAAAATAGAAAGGATAATAGTCAGACAAAATTACGTGAACTATATAAAATTGTCTGTGCTGTTTGAAAAGAGCAGTGGAAAATCTATTACTCAACAATCATTTTCTCTCTATTTGATAAATTTATTTATATCAAAACGCAAACTTGTACTTGTATCAGATACAAGTATATGATACAATAAGATATAAAATAGAAAGGAGTAAAAATGGATACAAAATTTTCAATTGCACTTCATGTTTTGACTTATATAGAAGAAACTAATAATCAGTTACATCTGAACTTTTTAGCTAAAAGTGTAGGGAACAAATACTAGTCATATTAGAAAAATTCTTGCCTTATTAAAAGCTACGAGCATCATTGAGAAGTCAACAAGGTAAAAAAGAATTGTTTTGAAGATAAAAAGCGATGAATTAAGCTTGGATAAAAATTTATTTTGGGTATATCCAGAAAAAGAGCTCTTCATGTACACGATGCAGCAAATCCAGATTGTCCAGTAGGTGCAACTATTAAGGAAGCTTTACTTCAATATTTGAAGAATCAGAAAAGACAATTAATTTTAAGTTTAAAGTCTAAAACACTAAAATCATTAATTGAAGATATGTATAAAATATACAATAAGAAAGGAAGGACAAAATGAATTTTGAGAAGTTAATAAATTACCAATAGATATAAAAAGAAGCTATTACGGATTAGTACTACAAGTTTTTCTAGAAAAATCTCTAACTGATGATGATAAAAATAAGTTAATGGATTTCTATAAAACTTTGACTAATCCTTTTGGTGTAAATGTTAAAAGTACAATATATCAGTAAAAGAAACAGGTGTAGAAAATGTTCAACTAGGACATATGGAACTCATAAAAGGGCAAAAAGACTTCCTAGCTATTACTGTGAAAGATGAAGCCTTTTGCTATGGAAGCTGCAGGTTATCAATTTGAAAATTTAGTGTTATATGCTATTGATATGGGTCTGGCACAGTATGGCTTGCTGCAACATTTAGCAGAAAGACTTTGAAAATATTATGGAGCTAAGTGATGATGAGCTATTTCCTTGTATTTCTACCTATTGGATATCCAGCTGAAAAACGTTCATTTATTGAAAAATTATGAGAGCAAGTCTAGGTTCTAAAAATAGAAAAGCTTGGACTAAATTATTTTTATTTAAATGATTTCAACCAAACTCTATCAGAGACAGATGCTGGAAAAATATGAAAACAGCACTAGAAATGCTTAGATTAGCACCTAGTTCTACAAAATGCTCAACCTTGGATAGTAGTTAGAAGAAGGAGATAATATTCATTTCTTTTGCAATTACAAGAGATAGTATAAGTGATGATATGATAAAACATTTAGATCTTGGAATAGGTTTAGTACATTTTTCATCAAACAGCTATGAGTGAAGAGCTTAGATGGAAAAGTTTGAAATACAGGATATAAAATTTTTCAATCCCAGAAAATATGCATTATGTTATATCATATTCAACAAAGTAAATCCTAAAATAATTTAATTTTATAGTTCTCTTTCAATCAAGATTAATTTTCGACTATACTCGAAACTGATCTTGATTTATACTATATTTCGATTATAATAGAAATGAGGTGAAACTATGGATTATATTATTAGAGAAAATATATTAGTAAAATTAAACCCTTTATAAATAAACCTGTTTTAAAAATATTAACTGGAATGAGAAAGAGTTGGAAAATCAAGTCTTCTTCATATAATAAAAGATGAAATTTTTAAAAGATAGTTGATGAGAATAAAATATATATCAATTTTGAAGCTACAAATTTATTGAGTATCAATAATGTTAGTGCTGTAGAATGTTTAAAGCCTTTGTTAGAAGATGTGAGGTGAAGTCTGTTTCTTCTTGATGAATTCCAAGTTATTGATGGCTGGAGAGAGAAGTTATCGGTGATTTTGAAACATAATAGAGATTATGATATCTTTTTAATGAGTTCAAACAAAAAGCTTATTTCAGAAGCCTTTCTGAAAATATGTGCGGTTTGAAATTCAGCCATTTACTCAGTGAATTTAAGAGAGGCTTTTGAAAACTATGGAGCTGTCAAAAGAAAACTTATTCTATAAGTTTATTCAATTGGGTGGACTGCCATTCTTAAAAGTAATATTTTGACTTAAGATGAAACACCTAGTTTTGAATATCTCAATGATATCTACAACACTGTATTAGTAAAAGATGTCTTACAGTACAATAATATTCGTGATGTTGACTTATTCAGCCATATCTTATGTTCTTACAAATATAGAGGCAAAGTTTTTCAGCTAGTGGCATTAAAAACCTATTTGATAAAAACATATTTCTGGATGGACACTATTTTGAATTATTTAGAATATTGTGATATAGCTTTCTAATAGTTCCCAGATACGATATTACTATGTACTTTAAAAGTAGATGAAAAATATTATCTGACAGATCCATGGTTTTAGACAAGCAACCGAACTCCTAGCTACACACAAGATATTGAAAAGAATACTAGAAAATATAGTATATATTGAGCTTCTTTCAGAGGGATATGAAAGTTAAAGTTGGAAAGAGTATAGGATAAAGAAATTAATTTTATCGCTAGAGCTTATCTTATTATCAATTTCGTATAAAATAAGGGAGATGTGACAAGAGAAAGAATTTATGAAACTTATAATTCTGTAACGAGATAACTCCCTAAATATGTTTATCCATGGATCATTCTAATTTTAGTCAAAGATGGAGTAATTCCTTAAAAATATCGTAGATTTTCTGTTGGAAGATAGAAGGGTGTCAATGAAAAATTTCAAAATAAAAATAGCTATACTTTTAAGTTTAATTCTTTTTACAACTTGTTCTAGTGTCCAGGTGGACCTGTATGAGGAGAAGTGAGTTTACTTGGAGAAAAAGTAACTGGAAGAAACTTTTGTCACTAATTTACAGCCTGGTGATGGTGCAAATAAAGAAAAAGTCAATCCCATAGGTATGTTTGGACATGTTGCAATAATGATCAATGAAAGAACTCTTTTCGATTGTCCTACGTTGGTTATAAGTCTTACTATGTAGATATAAATTTTTGGCTCGAAAGATGGGAGAGATATCTTAGTTCTTAGATATAAGATATGACAGATGAATTTAGAGAAAGACTTATCATATGAAGAAATATTTTGTCAAAGTCATGCACAGTATAAGTTCTAACAGAGAAAATACAGATGCTTTCTATTGCTCACAACATATCTGGTGTGTCTACTATATAACTGCTAAGGAAATGGGCTTTTGAATTAGACTTAGATTCCAATGGTGAAACTTTGTTTTCCTTATGATTTTATTAACTCTCCTTACTTAGAATAGTTAATATATAGAAAATACTAAAACTTTTGAAGTTTTTGAAATAAAATCATCTCTTTTTATTTGGCTATAAATGCTATAATATTAATGAAAATATATTAGAAAGAATTGAATTTTTAAATGAAACTTGATTTTATCAAAATTAATCCTGCTGGAAATATTACTATACTTATAGATAATTTTAATATCTATGATAAGGACATAGCTAAGATATCTGAGGAACTTATGAGAGAAGATAATCTCATGCAGAGCAAGTTGGTTTTATTAAAGACAATCATCTTCAAATGATGGGTGGAGGAATTTTGTGGTAATGCAAGTAGAGCTTTTGCTTCTCTTTTTGGCCTTTAGGGATAAAACTTTTTCAAAGCAAAAATCTATAAGATAACTTGTTCTGGTGAAGATGAAATTCTAGCTGTAGATGTTAGAGAAGGTCAGACTGAAAAATTCTTTTTAGCTAAAATTAAAATGCCTAAATTTAAAAGTTTAGAAGAAACTTAGATAGATGAAAACTATAAATTAGGTCTTGTTAAATTTTCTGGTATGAGACCACTTTTATTTTTGATGTAGCTGAAAATAAGGAAGATAATTTTGAAAAAGTCATAGATTCAGTTAAAAATTATCTATTGGATAAAGATTTTTCTGCTTTTTGGCATAATGTTCTTTGATAGAGAGAATCTTTCTATGAAACCCTATGTCTATGTCAAAGAAGTTGAAAAGTGGAATATTTGAAAATAGCTGTGCTTCAGGAACAACAGCATTGGGATATTATTTAAAAGAGTATAAAACTTAGATAGAGCTAAGATTGTTCAACCTAATGGTTGGCTGAGAATATATTATTGAAAAATCGATGAGATATACATAGATGGTTCTGTTGAAATTGTGTAGAGTATGGTGTATATATAAAAATAGTTCGTTACTAACAAGCGATTACTTGCCAGCCTACAATGCTTCTAGAGCTCACAAAGGCTCTTTCACCATTATAGGACGTCAGATAATCTTGAGTATAGATAATTTGTAATGTAACTCTCGTATTTTTATATTTTTAAGTGATTAATAGGGAAAGAGGTAAATGTTTCTTATGATTGATAATTATGATTCCTTTGTATATAATCTTGTGAGTTATTTCTTAGAAGAAAATATAGAGATGGAAATTATTCGTAATGATTTAGTAGATTTAAAGCATATTGAAGATTTAATTAAACAAGATAAATTGGAAGGAATAATAATTTCTCCAGGTCCTAAAAGTCCAAAAAGATTGTGGACTTTGTAATGAAATAGTTAGAATTTCTATCAACAAGTCCCTATATTTGGTGTTTGTCTAGGACATCAAATAATAGGTTATACCTTTGGTGCAGAAGTGAAAAAGGTAAAAAGTCCTGTTCATGGTAAGGTACATAAAATTAAGACTAGTTCTTCAAATATTTTTAAGGATCTTCCTAAAAGAATTAAAATGTAACAAGATATCATTCTTTAGTAGTTGAAAAAGAACATCTACTTGAAGAATTCAATGTTGATGCTGAAACTGAAGACTGGAGTTCTTATGGCTCTTTCTCATAAAAATATCCTCTATACTCTGTACAATTTCACCCAGAAGCAGTTTTGACTGAATACGGTCAGTGAAATGCTTAGGAATAGATTTAGCTAGAGAATGGAGGGTTAAAAATGCAAATGAATCTTAAAAAGTTAGAGAAATGTATTGATATTTATGATATTTTTAGAATATTAAAGAAAGAGATAATAAGAAAATTGCTTTCTTAGATTCTTCATTAAAAATAAATATGGGCGTTATTCAATAATTGTATAGATCCCTATTTAGAATTAAAAAGAAAATAACAAGAAATTCTATATAAATGATGTACTTAAGTGAAGAAAACTTTTGAAAGAATATCTAGCTAAATTTTAAAGGAAAATAAACAAGAAAATAATTCTATACTTCCTTTAATTTCAGGAGGAATAGTATATTTCTCTTATGATTATGGTAGAAAATTTGAAAATATAGCCACAAGACATAGATTTGGATATTCTGAGGCTATAGTTACATTCTACAAGACTTATATAGTTGAAGTATAGAAAACAAGAGATATACATATCTTATCAAGATAAAAAGATTATGATAATTTTAGTAAATCTTTTGGACTAATCTAGAAAAAGAAAAATCTAGTAAAAGAGAAAAATAGTCTTGCAAATTTCAAATCTAATTTTGAAAAAGAAGAATATTTGAAAGCTATTAAAAAGCACTATGAACTATATAATTGAAGGAGATATCTATATAATGAGAACTTGACTCAAAAGACTTATGATAGAAAGTCAAAAATCTCCTTTAGAAGTCTTTTCATATCTAAGAAAATTTAATCCTGCTCCTTTTCTGCATACTTAGATTTTCAAGATTTTCAACTTATTTCTGCTTCGCCCTGAAGATTTTATAAAATGAAGGACAGACTAATAGAAACAAGACCCCATCAAAAGGAACTAGAAAAAGAGGAGCTACTGAAGAAGAAGACTTAGCTTTAAAAATGAATTAGCTAATTCTGAAAAAGATAAAGTGAACTTCTTATGATAGTGGACTTGGAAAGAAACGATTTAAATCGTATCTGTGAGTTAAAATCTGTTGTTGTTGATGAGCTTTTTGAAGTGGAAACATATTCAACTGTTTTTCATTTTAGTTTCAACTATAAGAGGAAAACTTAGAAAAGATTATAGATTTTGTAGATTTGATTAGAGCAACTTTCAGGAGGCTCAGTAACAGGTGCTCCTAAGATAAAGATAATGGAAATAATAGATGAATTAGAAAACTCAAGAAGAGATACTTCCCATACAGGTTCTATAGGTTATATTTCATTCAATGGCGATTGTGACTTAAATATTGTTATCAGAACTGCTATTCATAAGGATAATAAATACTATCTTGGAGTAGGTGGTGGAATCACTTGTGAATCAGAATTAGATGAATATGAAGAAACTCTACAAAAAGCTAAAGCTATATTGGAGGCTCTATGCTAATAGAATTAGATGATAGCTTCAGCTTTGCGTTTAGGACTCTTTGAAACTATCCTATTATTCAAAGGTAAAGCTGTCTTTTTAGATGAGCATTTAGTCAGAATAAAATCAATCTATAATAGACTTGGATTTGAATATAGATAAACTTGAAAAAGATGAAGTTTATAGGTACTAGAAACTAATAAATCTGAGCTTGAACATGAAGTTTTTGAAAATAGTTTTAACTGATAGACTTTTCATAAAAAGAGCATATACGTATACAGATGAGAGATTATCAAAAGGGCTTTTTTAGCTTAAATATTTCTAAAAGTCCAAAAGAAAATGAAAGCTCTGTCTTCACCTCCATAAAACTTTAAACTATGCTGATAATATTTTGAAAAGAGTAAAACTTGGCTATGATGAGCCTATATTTCTAAATTCTAGAGCTTAGTTACTGAGGGGCCACAAGCAATATGTTATAATTATCAATAATGAGATATATACTCAAAATTATCTTCAGGGCTTTTTAAATGGAATTATTAGGCAGTATATAATTTCAAAATTATCCTGTCATTGAGACAGATATAGATCTAGAATTCTTAAATAAGGCTGATGAAATTTTCTTAACAAATTCATTATTTGGTATTACTGCCTGTTAGTAGTTTAGAGAATAAAAACTAAAATCACAAAAAATTTCGAGAGAGATTTTATCTAAATATTTAGATCAAAAGTAAGTATAATTTAAAAAGGTGTTGATATAATTTATCCAAAAATTACGTCCGCACCTTCTTTTTCTATTATATTTTTACTACTAAACAAAAATTTTTACCTCTTTTTCTATCTAAATTTATATGTATTATTTATTGTATAATTTTTAGGTAAAATTTTTTAATAAATTGTTCTTAAAAATCAATTGCATCTTTAAGTTTTAGCTTGTAAATGAACTCTCTCTATTCCTCGTTTAATAAAACTAAATCTTCTTTTAAATTCTAAAAATGCATAATAACATCTCCTGTATGTATTTATATATACTCTTTCTATAGCCATAATGTATCATACTATAAATACTTTGTCAACATATTTTTAAAAATATTTTTATATTTCTTTCAACTAATGATTTTATAAATATTTTATCGTATTCTGTACAATCTTAATTGAATAAAAATATTCTGAGACACTTTAGCATAATTATGTTATACTGATATATATAGTAGTACATTTAAAAAAGGAGGAATTATATGAGTTTTTGGAACTACTTTTATAAGACTAAAACATAAAGATAGTTTAAGAGGTCTTGCTAAATTAATTTACACTTCACTTTTATAGATAAAGTAGAAAAAGGTACTGCACCTATTTCAAATAACTTTTATTGAAAGAGTCATTGAAGTATACCCTGATGAAGAAAAACTTTAAAGAAAAGAATACTTAAAGGAAAATTTACCTAAAGTATTTAACAAAGATGAAAGCATTAAAATTTTAGAAGATAGTGAAGTTTTAAATCTTCCTGTTTATGGAAAAAGCTAGTGCTGGTAGAGGTTATTTAAATATGGATAAACCTGATTACTATATGCCTATAACAAAAAGGAGACTTCTCTCTAAATAGTTTCTTTGTTGAAATTACAGGAAATAGTATGGAACCAACTTTAGAAGATGGTGAATATGCTTTAGTTGATCCTAATAATACTGCTTATGTTAAAAATAAAATATATGTTGTTACTTACAATGATGAAGGATATATAAAAGAGTTGAAGTAAAGGATAAGAGTTATAACTTTAAAGAGTGATAATCAGATTATGATGATATTGATATTTCTGAAGAAATGCAAGAATACTTTTAAAATCAATGGAAGAGTTGTTGAAGTTATCTCTAAAAGAGTATTATAAAAATAGCACTAGATTTGTATAAATACATTTCTAGTGCTTTTCTCATTACAAGCTTATTTTACTTCTTTATCAAGCTCTTTTGTTAAATTTTGTTTAACCATTTGTTCATTTTTCTTCTGGAACACATAGTCCATCTCCTAAGATAGAACAATAGCTTGCAGCTTTGTTTATCTTTTTCTAACTCTTCAGCTGTTTTAGGGAGGCTCTGCTTGTTTCACTATTTCTTCTTTTGCTTTTTCATTTTGTTCAGGAACACATAGTCCATCTCCTAAAAACACTGCAGTAGAAGCTTCTTGTTTTTAGAATCTTCAGCTTTTTGGAGCAGGAGCATCAGTCATTGTTGCTGGATCTGGTACTACTTTTCCTGCTTTAATTTCTTCAAAACATTTTTAATAAGTCATCTTTTCCAGTTGATTTTTGCTAAACCTTCTAATTTTTCATATGCTTCTTTATCTTTTGCATCAAAAAGCATCTTTAAATTTATTTAGCATTCTTTTTATTCTTTTTCTACAAATTCTTTTGTAGCTGTTATTGGTTCTAATTTAACTGCAGCTGCTGGAGCACTTCCACTAGCAATTATTTTTCCTGCTTTGATTTCTTCGAAGCATTTTTAATAATTCATCTTTTCCTGCTGTCTTTGCTAAATTTTCTAATTTTTCATATGCTTCTTTATCTTTTTGCATCAAAAGCATCTTTAAATTTGTTTAGCATTCTCTTATTCTTTTTCTATGAATTCAGCACTTGCAGAGATTGGATCTCCAGTAGGTGCTGCTGGAGCACTTCCCATCAGGAATAATTTTTCCAGTTTTAATTTCTTCATAGTATTTTAATAACTCATCTTTTTCCTGCTGTCTTTGCTAAATTTTCTAATTTTTCATATGCTTCTTTATCTCCTGCATCAAAAAGCATCTTTAAATTTATTTAACATTCTCTTATTCTTTTTCTATAAATTCAGCACTTGCAGAAATTGGGTCTCCAGTTTGAGCAACTACTTTCTTTTCTACTGTTTTCTTAACAGGTTTTTTCTTAACAGGTATTTCTACTGCTACACCCATTATCTCTCCTATTTTTCAATAACTTTAGGTCCTCCAGGTGCACATAAAGTCATCTTTGCACCTTCTAAAGCTACTCCTGATGCATATCCAGCACAACCAGGGAATCCACAAGCTCCACAGTTTGCACCAGGTAGGACAGCTAATATTGCTTCTACTTTTGGGTCTACTTCTACTTCAAACTTCTTTGAAGCATAAGCTAGGAATAGTCCCATCAATATTCCAGTTATTCCTAATACAACAACTGGCATCATAATCGCTTCCATTATATACCTCCATTTGTATAATTATTAAATTTGCATTCCACTAAATCCCATAAATGCCATAGCTAAAAAGTCCAGCTGTTATAAATGCTATTGGAACTCCTTTAAAATTCTTAGGAGTGTTTGCAAATTCAAAGTCTTTCTCTTATACCAGCTAAAAGTAATAAAGCTAGTGAGAACCCTACTGCAACTCCAAAACCATTTACTATTGTTTCTATAAAATTATATCCTACTTGGATATTGATTATAGCAACTCCTAGAACAGCACAGTTTGTTGTGATTAATGGTAAGAAACACTCCAAGTGCTTTATATAAAGCTTGGTGATGTCTTTTTAATTGCCATTTCAACGAATTGTACAAAGAGAAGCTATTATTAATATAAAAGCTATTGTTTGTAGATATCCTAAACCAAGAGGTTCTAATATCAATCTGTAAGCTAACCAAGTTACTCCTGAAGCTATTGTGATAACGAAAGTAACAGCCATACCCATACCTAATGATGAGTCAACTTTTTAGAAACTCCCATAAATGGACAACAACCTAAGAACTTAGCAAATATTATGTTATTTATAAATATCGAAGTAACAATTATACTAAATAATCCACCTATACTCATTTTTTAGTCACCTTCTTTTTTCTTTGCATCTCTTTCTTTTCTTAATATTTATACAAGCCATGATCATACCTATAGTGATAAATCCACCAGGAGCTAATATAAATATTAAAGCTGGTGTAAAGTTAGCAGGAACTAATGAGATTCCAAATACTGATCCATTACCTAAAAATTTCTCTTATTGCTCCTAAGAAAGTTAAAGATAAAGTAAATCCTATTCCAGATCCAATACCATCAAGTATAGAATCAATAACTCCGTTTTTAGAAGCAAAAGCTTTCTGCTCTTCCAAGAACTATACAGTTAACAACTATAAGAGGTATGAATAATCCTAACACTTTATATAAATCAGGTGTATAAGCATTCATAACCATATCAACAACAGTAACTAGTGTTGCTATTATCATTATAAATGCTGGTATTCTTACTTCATCAGGTATAAATTTCTTAAAAAGTGATATTAATCCATTTGAACAAGCAAGAACGGCTATAACCGCAAGTCCCATTGAGAACCCATTTATAGCACTACTTGTAACTCCAAGTGTTGGACAAAGTCCTAACATTAAAACGAATACTGGGTTTTCTTTTAAATATTCCAGCTGTAAGTATTCCTAATTTTTCATTATTTACTCACCTCATTTTTGATAAGTATTTAATGCTTTTATAACTCCTGTATAAACAGCTTTTAGGTGATATTGTAGCCCCAGCAAAAAGCATCTGTTGACTTATTAAATTCATAAGTTGCATCTTTACCTATCCAATGTTCTTGCCATTCTTTTTCATTTAATTTTTGCTCCTAAATCCAGGAGTTTCTGAACTTGTAACTACATTTTAAACCTGTTACTTTTAGCATCATTATCTATTCCCCACAACAAAGTTTATATCTCCACCATAACCTGAGTTCTGCAACTGAAGCTAACATATCCAACAACTTCTCCAGCTTCATTGAAACCTGGAATATATTGAATTCCTTCTGCTTCTTTTGCTTCTTCTTCTTTAAAAGCTAGCTGCTGTCTGGTAAAACTTGTTTTCTAGCTTCATTTACTATTTTTTAAAAGTATTTTCTGCAATAACTTTACTTGTAGAAACCATTAACTCCACCAAGTAAACCTGCTGATATAGCAGCTATTAGTCCTAGGACGATTCCAAAATGTATATATCTATTTTCCATTTTGTGCTCACCCCACCAAATTTTTAGGTCTTATATATCTATCTATCAATGGAACAACTCCATTCATTATTAAGATAGCATATGCATGTACCTTCAGGATATCCACCTTTCATTCTTATTAAAGATACTAATAATCCTATTCCAAAAGCAAAAACTACTCTTCCTTTTGAAGTTGTTGGACTAGTAACCATATCTGTTGCCATGAAGAATGCTCCTAGGAATAATCCTCCTGAGAATATTTGCATTATAGGATCTGCTCCAAATGCCCATGTTAAAATAAATACTGTACCTATCATTGTAGCAGGCACTTTCCAATCTATTTGTTTCTTATATATTAAGTATGCTCCACCAAGTAATAGTGCTAAAGAAGAAGTTTCTCCTAAACATCCACCCATTCTTCCTATAAAATGCATTAACATATTGATCTCCATTTTGTAATAAAGCATCTGTTAAAGGAATTCCTCTTTTCATAGCATCCAAAACTGTTGCTCCTGACATTCCGTCATAAGCGAAAGTAGTTATTGCAACTGGCCAAGATGCTTGAACAAATGCTCTTCCTACTAGTGCAGGGTTAAATATATTGTGTCCCAATCCACCATAAACCATTTTTCCTAATGTTATTGCAACTATATTTCCTATTACTACATATTGTAAAAGGCATAATAGCAGGAACTACGAATGAAAATAAAATCCCTGTTAATATAGCACTTCCATCGAATGCTTCTATATCTCTTTTTAATGCTTTTTGACATAGATATTCAGTAGCTATACAAGTTAAAACTGATACTGAAGTTAATATCAGAGCTCTCACTCCAAATGAGTATATAGCCATTAAACAAATGCTGGTACTAAAGCTATAACAACATCATACATTACCGACTCAACAGTTTCTTTTTGTTCTAATGTGAGGAGCTGACCTGTTTTTCAAAAATTGTACTCACTTTTATCCTCCTTAATTAAGTTTAATCTATTTTTCTTAGCTCTTAATTTAGCTTTTTCCTGTTTTGATAGCCTCAGCTAAAGGTCTATTAGCAGGACAAATATAAGCACAAGAACCACATTCATATACAATCCATTAGATTGTGTCCTGCCATTACTTCATACTCTTTTGCTGCTGCTAATCTATCAAACATAAGTGGTGCAAGTCCCATAGGACATGCAGATACACACTTAGAACAACTTATACAAGCTTTTTGTCTTGTATGGTCTCATTCCTCATTTGTTAAAGCTAAAAAGTCCTGATGTACCTTTTTACTACAGTAGCTTCTTCAGTCATTTGTGCAAGTCCCATCATTGATCCACCCATAACTAATCTTTCCATTTCATCTCTGTTGATTCCACAGTGATCTAAAATATATGAGAAAAGGAGTTCCTATAGCAACCTTCAAGTTTTTAGGATTCTTTATAGCCTTTCCTGTTACTGTAACAACTTTTTCTATTAGAGGTTTTCCATTTACAACTGCTTTCATATATCGCTGCTGCTGTTCCTGTATTTTTGTACAACAACACCAACTGCTGATGGAAGTTGTCCAGATGGAACTTGTCTCATCTAAAAATAGATTTAATAAGTTGTTTTTCTCCACCTTGTGGATATTTTGTTTTCAATGGAACAATATTAATTCCTGTTCCTTCTGCAGCTTTTTCTCATAGATTCAATAGCTTCAGGTTTATTATCTTCTATTCCTACATAAACATCTGGAACATTTAAAATTTTTTAATAATTTTTATTCCTTCAATTATTGAATTTGGATTTTTCTAACATAAGTCTATTATCTGAGTTTAAATAAGGTTCACATTCAGCACCATTTAAAATCAAACTATCTAACTTAGTATTAGGTGGAGGATTTAATTTTTACGTGAGTAGGGAAAGTAGCTCCTCCTATTCCAACTATACCTTTTTCTCTGATAATATCAAGTAATTCTTTCTTATCAGCTGTTTCCCAATTTTGCAATTTTTAGTCAATTCTGCCCATTCTTCTTTTTGTCATTTTCAATAAAAATCGTCATAACTTTTCCAGATAAAGGATACACACGATTTTCTATCTTTGTAACAGTTCCACTTACAGGAGCATGAACAGGTACCGCCAAACCTTCTGCATCCGCAATTTTTGTCCTTTTAAAAACTCTGTCCCCTACGTTAACAATAGGATTTAAAAGGTGTTCCTATATGTTGTAAAAGAGGTACAAAAATTTCATTTGGTGATTCCAACTTTTCAATTGGTAAATGTTCTGTTTGTATTTTTATTTTCAGGGGATGTACTCCGCCTCTGAAACCAAAAATTTCATCAAAAACACTCCTTTCATACATAGTTTATTTTCCACAAATTGATTTTTAGCATATATATACAAAATTAACAAGTTTTTATTTTAATTTTCTTTTCTTTTTCTTATTGTACTTTTTGCATAGTTCTTTCTAAATTCTGAACAGTTAATATGTCTATAATACATTCATTAAGTTTTCTAAAAATTCAACTAGCTCTTTTTTTGTTCACTCTGACTAAACTCACCTAAAAACATGTTCAACAGACATCTTCTTTTTAGCTCCTATTCCACATTTTATTCTAATAAATTCTTCACCTATATGAGATATTATAGACTTTGTCCATTATGTCCACCTGAGCTACCTTTTTCTCTAATTCTTATATCTCAAAATCTAAAGACATATCATCGTAAACAACTATAATATCTTTTTAGGATCTAACTTATAAAAAGTACAATTTCTATAGAACATTTCCACTCAGATTCCATAAAGTCTGAGGGCTTAAAAATATAACTTTCTCCCGTCTATATCACTGATAAGAGCTTGAAAATTTTTCCTTTCATCTGTCAGATTAAATTTCTTTCTTAAACTGTCTACAACTATAAAACCAATGTTGTGTCGTGTTTTTCATCACTTCTTACCTGGTTCCTAAACCAATAACAACTTTCATTTTCCCCCTCCTTACATCTTTCATTTCCGAATTATTATACTATATATTATTGATATCTACATAGTCTTTTTATAGCTTTCTTCCAGTTTTTAAAAATATTATTACATTTTCAGTCTTTACTTTTGAATAGCATAAAGAGAGAAACGTTTAGCTTCTCTCTTAATGTTAGCTTAGCAAATCCATACTCTCCCAGACCGCTTCCAGCCAAGTACCATCAGCGTATATGGAGAAACTTCTAGGTTCGGAATGTAACTAGGTGTACCCCCATAGCTATACTCACCAAAGCATATATATTGTATCACATAATCTTGTTATGTGCAAGTCTGAACACTTGAAACTATAAGTAAAAACAAACTTAGATTAAAACTTCGATAATTAGTATTGGTCAGCTAAATGCATTGCTGCACTTACCCCAACCCTATCAAACCTCCTAGGCTCCGAAGGTATCTTAAAGAATACTTATCTTGAAGTTGGTTTCCCGCTTAGATGCTTTCAGCGGTTATCTATTCCAAACGTGACTACCCAGCTGTGCCACTGGCGTGACAACTGGTACATCAGAGGTTTGTCCATCCCGGTCCTCTCGTACTAAGGACAGGTCTTCTCAATATTCTAACGCCTACAGTGGATAGGGTAAAGAACTGTCTCACGACGTTCTGAACCCAGCTCACGTACCGCTTTAATGGGCGAACAGCCCAACCCTTGGGACCTTCTCCAGCCCCAGGATGCGATGAGCCGACATCGAGGTGCCAAACCCTACCGTCGATATGGACTCTCAGGTAGGATCAGCCTGTTATCCCCAGGGTAGCTTTTTATCCGTTGAGCGACGACCCTTCCATTCGGAATCGCCGGATCACTATGTCCTGCTTTCGCATCTGCTCGACCCGTCAGTCTTGCAGTCAAGCTCTCTTATGCCATTGCACTCTATGGTTGATTTCCATCCAACCTGAGAGAACCTTTGAACGCCTCCGTTACTCTTTCGGAGGCGACCGCCCTGATCAAACTGCCCACCTAGCACTGTCTCCGTGGCTACAAAACCACAGATTAAATTTCAGCATTGAATGGTTGGTATTCCACCGATGACTCCGATACAGCTAGCGCCATATCATCATCAGTCTCCCAACTATCCTATACATGCAATGCAAAACCCAATACCAAGCTACAGTAAAGCTCCATGGGGTCTTTCCGTCCTACTGTAGGTAACCGGTATCTTCACCGGTACTACAATTTCACCAGGCCTCCCGTCAAGACAGCGCTCAAATCATTACACCATTCGTGCGGGTCGGAACTTACCCGACAAGGAATTTCGCTACCTTAGGAATCGTTATAGTTACGTACGCCGTTCACTCAGGGCTTCAATTCGGAGCTCTCACTCCTCCTCTTAACCTTCCAGCACTGGGCAGGTGTCAGCCCATATACATCGCCTTCCAGCTTAGCATAGACCTGTGTTTTTGTTAAACAGTTGCTTGAGCCTCTTCACTGCGACCCTCGAGCGCTTTGTAACGCGTGGATACTGACACTCGAAAGGGCTCCTCTTCTCCCGAAGTTACGAGGTTATTTTTGCAGAGTTCCTTAACGAGAGTTAGCCTGTCCGCCGTAGATTTCTCATCCTGACCACCTGTGTCGGTTTTGCAGTGCAGGCAGTCAAATATTAACGTTAGAGCTTTTTCTTGGCAGCGTGGGATTTGCACATTCATCTTACGACTGTATATCATACCTCCAGATATAACTCAATGGATTTTATCCTATCAAGTCATCCTACATACTTCTACGGACACTTCCGTTCGTCCGCGCCCATACCCTTCTGCGTCCCTCCATCACAATATATGATCTAGCACAGAAATATTAATCTGTTTTCCATTCGCCCTACGCATTATAGCCTGGGCTTGGGAATCCCGGCTTACTCAGGGAAGACAAGCTTTACCCTGAAAACCTTGGTCTTCCGGCGAGGGGATTCTCGCCCCCTTTCTCGCTACTTATTCCTGCATTCTCACTTCTGATACCTCCAGAGTCGGTTACCCTTCTCCTTCAACGGTACTACAGAACGCTCTCCTACCAATCCTTACAGGATTCCACAGCTTCGGTTTTATAACTTAGCCCCGTTACATTGTCGGCGCAGAGACTCTCGACTAGTGAGCTGTACGCACTCTTTAAAGGTATGGCTGCTTCTAAGCCAACCTCCTAGTTGTTTAGTGAATCTCACCTCCTTTCCCACTTAGTTATAATTAGGGGACCTAGCTGGTGGTCTGGGTTGTTTCCCTTTCGACAATGGAAGTTAACTCCCATAGTCTCACTCCTGAGCTCTAAATTATGGTATTCGGAGTTTGATTGATTTCAGTAAGCAATACGCCCCCTAGATCATTCAGTGCTCTACCCCCATAATTGAACACTCAAGGCTGCACCTAGATGCATTTCGGAGAGAACGAGCTATCTCCTGGTTCGATTGGCTTTTCACCCCTAAACCTACCTCATCCCCCAACTTTTCAACGGCGGTGGGTTAGGACCTCCACTGTGTCTTACCACAGCTTCATCCTGGACAGGTTTAGATCACCAGGTTTCGCGTCTACGCCAAACGACTAAATCGCCCTATTAAGACTTGGTTTCCCTTCGGCTCCGTTATACTTAACCTCGCCGTTTAACGTAACTCGCAGGATCATTCTCCAAAAGGCACGCCATCACCATTACTGGCTCTGACCGCTTGTAAGCACACAATTTCAGGTTCTATTTCACTCCCCTCCAGGGGTTCTTTTCACCTTTCCCTCACGGTACTATGCGCTATCGGTTAGTAGAGTATTTGTATATGAGATATGGTCCTCACAGATTCACACAGAATTCCTCGTGTTCCATGTTACTTGGGAGCAGAGTTATATGTGTAAGGATTTACTTGTACAGGACTTTCACCTTCTACGGTTCGCCTTTCCAGACAATTCCAATTCATCAATACACTATATTGAATATCTTACAGTTCTTCACTACTCTGTCCCTCAACCCCTTAAATACAACGGCTGTATCCTTGACATATTTGAGGTTTAGACTTGACCCATTTCGCTCGCCGCTACGCTGGGTATCGTTTTTACTTTCTTTTCCTCGCGTTACTTAGATGTTTCAGTTCACGCGGTTCCCTCTTTCGTATTAAGACTCCATCTTAATAGATTGCTCCATTCGGAAATCCTAGACTCTTACGTTCGAGTGCAACTTATCTGGGCTTATCGCAGCTTACCACGTCCTTCATCGGCTCTTACTACCTAGGCATCCTTTGTGTGCCCCTGTAATTATTTTAACCTATTTTTGACAGCTAACTCTAAGAAATTGTTAGAGTTAATCTTGTTTGTTCTACTATGTGTTTCCAATGTTCAGATAATTTAATGGTGGAGATAAGCGGGATCGAACCGCTGACCTACGCAGTGCAAGTGCGTCGCTCTCCCAAACTGAGGCTATATCCCCATATGGTGCGTTTGGTGGACTTGAACCACCGACCTCACGCTTATCAGGCGTGTGCTCTAACCAGCTGAGCTACAAACGCATTGATTGATAAGTCACACAAGAACATTACCAATAGAATGAGAAAGACATATTCTCCTTAGAAAGGAGTGATCCATCCGCACGTTCCCGTACGGATACCTTGTTACGACTTCACCCCAATCGCTAATCACACCCTCAGAGCATCCCTCCTTACAGTTAGGCCTGCTACTTCAGGTGCAACCAACTCTCGTGGTGTGACGGGCGGTGTGTACAAGACCGAGACGTATTCACCGCGACATTGCTGATTCGCGATTACTAGCGATTCCAACTTCATGTACTCAGGTTGCAGAGTACAATCCGAACTAAGAATAGTTTTCTGAGATTAGCTCCACCTCGCGGCTTTTGCGACTCTCTGTACTACCCATTGTAGCACGTGTGTGGCCCAGCGTATAAGGGGCATGATGACTTGACGTCATCCCCACCTTCCTCCTGCTCATCGCAGGCAGTATCGCATGAGGTCCCCAGCAATGATGGTAACATACGAAAGGGGTTGCGCTCGTTGCGGGACTTAACCCAACATCTCACGACACGAGCTGACGACAGCCATGCACCACCTGTCTTTAGGTTTCACCGAAGTGACACTGAAACATCTCTGTCTCATTCCTAAGATGTCAAACGCTGGTAAGGTTCCTCGCGTTGCGTCGAATTAAACCACATGCTCCACCGCTTGTGCGGGTCCCGTCAATTCCTTTGAGTTTCATGCTGCGTACGTACTCCCCAGGCGGATTACTTATCGCGTTAGCTTGGGCGCTGAGGTTCGACCCCAACACCTAGTAATCATCGTTTACGGCGTGGACTACCAGGGTATCTAATCCTGTTTGCTACCCACGCTTTCGCGCTTTAGCGTCAGTATCTGTCCAGTAAGCTGGCTTCCCCATCGGCATTCCTACAAATATCTACGAATTTCACCTCTACACTTGTAGTTCCGCTTGCCTCTCCAGTACTCTGAGTCATACGGTTTCCAACGCAATACAGAGTTGAGCCCTGCATTTTCATCAGACTTACGCAACCACCTAGACGCGCTTTACGCCCAATAAAGTCCGGATAACGCTTGTGACATACGTATTACCGCGGCTGCTGGCACGTATTTAGCCGTCACTTCTTCTGTTGGTACCGTCATTTTTCTTCCCAACTGAAAGCACTTTACATTCGAAAAACGTCATCGTGCACAGAGTTGCTGGATCAGACTTTTGGTCCATTGTCCAATATTCCCCACTGCTGCCTCCGTAGGAGTAAAGGGGCAGTGTCTCAGTCCCCTGTGGCCGTTCACCCTCTCAGGCCGGCTACCCATCATCGCCTTGGTGAGCCGTTACCTCTCCAACTAGCTAATGGGACGCAAAGCTCTCTCACAGCATATAGCTTTCATAATCTTAGGATGCCCTAAAATCATAATATCAGGTATTAGCATTCGTTTCCAAATGTTGTCCCCTAACTGTGAGGCAAGTTCTTTACGCATTACTCACCCGTCCGCCACCAAACCGAAGTTCAAGTAGACTTGCATGTGTTAAGCATTCTGTCAGCGTTCATCCTGAGCCAGGATCAAACTCTTCGTTCAATCTTTTTAATAGCTCATTTGCTATTTTATTTAACACCAAATTTATGGTTGCTTTTTTTGTCTTTTTCTCTATTCTGTTGCTAATGTCCTTGTCTCATTGACATCAGTTATAATATCATTTAAAAATAAACTTTGTCAACATTAAATAAATCTATTTTTATTTTTCTTTTTATTTTCAATAAAAACTTCTATAAATTGCATTTACAATATAGTTTCTCTTATTATTGTTATTCACTAACCAAATTCTTTTAATAAATCTATATTCAAAGACATCACATATAGATAAAAACTATGAAGACATCTACTATCTCACTTTCAATGAGAAATAATTATATGTTTTGTCTAGTAATTATACTTTACTGTTTAGATTTAATGTATTCTGTATCTATTTTTAACTCATTTTATAAGTTCTTTCGAAATTCTTCCAACCTAAATAATCACAGTGTAATTTTACTTCTCCATTTCATTTGTAGCTGCTAATCTATATTGTCTTCTCGCCTCTAGCAATAGCTTTAAATCTATACATTATTATCAAAATTAAATATTTCATTATTTTCTTATGGTTATAGACTAATTTCATTGTTTCACTGGCTGTCTTATCTAAAAGTTAGAATATACAATAATAATACTCCAATTATTCCAAATATTATGTGAGATATGTCTCCACCCATAAAATAAGTTAAAGAATACTAATTGTAACAGCTAAAATTACATATTTATCGTATATGCAAGTTATCTTGCTTTCATATATCATCTCCATCATCTATATTCTCCATATATTCTTCTATTTCATCAGCAGTTCTAGGAAATTTATCTCCTAAAAATTCTACTTGTTCCATCTTCTTGAATTAAAATATCTCTTTCCATTCTAATTCCACCAAAAATCCATATATTTTCTATTTCATCATAATTTTAAAAATTCTTGATGAAGTTTTTCATTCTTCCATTTTTCAAAAAGTTCTGGGATAAAGTATATTCCTGGCTCAATAGTAAAGAACATTTCCAACTTCTAATTTCTTAGCAAGTCTTAGAAGCTAAACCCAAATTGAGTTGATTTTTCTTCTCCTTCATCACCAACCTACATTTATTTCTCCAAAAGTTTTCCATATCATGAACTGTCATTCCCATCATATGTCCCTAAGCCATGTGGCATGAATAGTGCATGTGCTCCTGAACTAACTATATCCTCAACTTCACCCTTCATCAGTCCCAAGTTTTTTCATATTTTCTGCTAAAACCTAGCTTCTAAAATGAACTTCCTTATATGTAATTCCTGCTCTTGCTAAATCTTTAGCTCTGTCAAACATATCTCTTACTATATTATGTATAGTTTTGTCTTTCAGTAAATTTTTCCACTTACAGGAAAAAGTTGTTGTCATATCTCCACAATAACCTTCTTCTGTTAGAGCACCACAATCTAATAACACTAAATCTCCATCTTTTAGAGTATTCAAATGATTGTGGTTATGTAAAATTTGTCCATTCTTACTAAGTATAGTCTGGAAAGAATAGTAAGCATTATATTTTTCTTGGTTGCTTTTTCCACTTCAGCAACAAGTTCATATTCTTTCATTCCTGCTTTTTACATTCTTCATAGCAGCAAAGATGCATTTCTTTTGTTATATTTACTCCTTTTCTATTTCTTCAATTTCTATTTTATCTTTTATGTTTCTTTGTTTAATAATATTTTTATCAAATAGAAAGATACATACTCATCAAATTCAAAAGTTTATATTTAAGATTGAACTCAAATACATAATATTGTCTGCTTTATATTGATTAGTAAATCTTATATTTTTCTATTTTCTAAATATTTCTTTAATTCTTCTTTTCAATAAACTTTTCTATTCCAACTTCAAGAGCCAATTCTTTTAAAAATTTTTGTTTTCCCATCCAAATAATATCAGACATTGTATAGTCATTACCAAAAATTATTTCTTCATTATTATCTATGTCTATAATTCCACTGAAACCACATAGTGATCTATACCAAAATAATATTTAAAAGTTGCATCTTGACAAATGGATAAGTATTATCTTCACAATCTAGAGGTGAAAAATTATTTCTATTATTAAAATTAAACCATCTCTAAAGTTTTCCTTTAACTTTCTTTTCTTCTATTTATATATACTTCCTTTGTTCAACATAAAATTTCAACTCCTTTTCTTTTATATATTATTTTTATACTTTTCTAAAAAGTCTATATTTATTTAAAAAGAGAGAATTTTTAAATATCTTTATTATTCTTTTATAATCATACTTTTTCTTTATATACAGTCTAAGTTTTCATCAACAATCCACAAAATCAAAATCAAAACTATGGGTATTTCATCTATAAATTTTTAGCTGTATTTAGAGCAATCTCTGCACCTTCATTTACTGAAAACGATATATCCCTGTTGATACAGAAGGGAAAAGCTATTTTCTCAGATCCATTTTTCTTGCTAGTTTTAAACTTTCATAATAAGCTGACTCTAATTTTTAGCCTTCCATTTTTCTCCTGTCAGTATCTTGACCTACCGTATGTATTATATATTTATTTGGAAGATTATAGCTTTAGTTATTACTGTTTCTCCTGTAGCACAGCTACCTATCTCCTTACATTCCTTGCAAGATCCTGAAGCAGCTCTAAAAATTGCTCACTGACTCCACCCACCCATTTCTAATTGGTTATTGCTGCATTAACTATTACTTACCCTGAATTTTGTTATATCTCCACTTACTATTTTTATTATATCCTTATACATTTTCCTCCACTTATAATGCCAAGCTTTTTATAAAAAAAAAGCAGGAAGAAATTCTGCTTTATTTTTAAACTTAACTATTTAGCTTCCAGTAACTGGAACTTTAAGATCTC